>PJEL010001559.1_pt1 | contig 22802 bp, 17 predicted proteins | sample 1853271 | NCBI WGS metagenome assembly PJEL01 (sample SAMN08108733, study PRJNA415343) | Invertebrate metagenome, whole genome shotgun sequencing project. | host: Globobulimina | place: Sweden: Gullmar Fjord | collected 2015-08
ATGTGAAAATTCAAGGCCAACAGACTCTCTGAATTTTAAAGATTCTTTATCATGAATAAGTGTTTCTAAGGCTTTGTATGCCGCCATTAAAACGGTGCCGCCCGGAGTTTCGTAACAGCCACGTGATTTCATGCCCACTAAACGGTTTTCAACAATATCGATACGACCAACACCGTGTGCTGCGGCTTTTTCATTTAAATACATCAGTGACTCGTATGCTGACATTGTTTTACCATCAACTGAGACTAATTCGCCTTTATCAAAGCTTAAGGTCACTTTACCGGCTTCGTCTGGCGCGTCCATTGGGTCAACTGTCATGGTCCATACTTCTTTTGACGGCTCACACCATGGGTCTTCTAATTCGCCACCTTCGTGCGAAATATGCCATGCGTTTGCGTCACGACTATAAATTTTAGTAAGCGAGGCTGAACAAGGAATATCACGCTCTGCTAAGTAATCTAGCAAGTCTTCACGTGAAACCATGTCCCATTCACGCCAAGGAGCAATAACGGTTAATTGTGGCGCAAGGGCCGCAAAACAAGATTCAAAACGTACTTGGTCATTACCTTTACCGGTACAACCGTGACAAACCGCGTCGGCACCCACTTTTAAAGCAACTTCAATATGTGCTTTGGCAATAATTGGACGAGCCATTGAGGTACCAAGCAAATATTGGCCTTCGTAAACTGAACCTGTTTTGATGATCGGGTAAATGTAGTCTTTTACATATTCTTCTTTTAAATCTGCGACGTAACATTCAGAAGCGCCAGAAGCGATGGCTTTTTCTTTAATGCCTTCTAATTCTTCTTCGCCTTGCCCAACATCAGCACAAAAGGCAATAACTTCACAGCCGTCGTAGTTTTCTTTTAACCAAGGAATAATTGCTGAGGTATCTAAACCACCAGAGTAGGCTAAGACGACTTTCTTAATTTTTTTGTTTGTTAATTTGCTCATTTCTTTCTCACTAAATCTTTTAACTAAAATTGGTTGATAAATTCTTGGTATTTATTTCATCGCCTACGGCGAGAATAATGTCACGAGTACTGCATTTTGTGCCCACATTCTATTTTCAGCTTCTTGAAATGCTACGCACATTTCGCTATCAAATAATGCGGTGGTAATTTCTTCTTCTAAATGCGCCGGCTGACAATGCATAACGATGCTTGCGCCAGCTTGTTTCATCATTTGATGATTAACTTGATAAGGTGCAAATTTTTCTAAAATATCGTTAACATTAGTGGTGTCGCCCATAGAAATCCAGGTATCTGTATAAATGGCGTCTTGCTCGCCTAATGCTTCAATGTTTGAAGTAAGCACCAGTTTGCTACCTGATTTATCAGCTAACGTCTTTGCTTTATTAAACATTAACGCTTCAGGGCCAAATCCCTCTGGGCACAATAAGGTAAAATCTATGCCTAAAATAGCGGCCATCAACATTAAAGAGTTTGAAACATTATTGCCATCGCCCACATAGGCGAATTTCACTTTTGACAAATCATCAAAATTTTCTGAAAGCGTAACAAAATCAGCTAATGCTTGGCACGGGTGATATAAATCGCACAAGGCATTAATTACTGGAATAGAGGCATGTTGAGCAAGCTCTTCAATGGCATTGTTATGAAAAACACGTGCAACAATAACATCAGCCCAACAAGAGAGGTTTTTGGCATAATCACTAATGCGTTCACGCTCGCCTAATTTACCGTTTTGTTGGCCTAAATAAAGTGCGTGACCACCAAGTTTGTTGATGCCAATATCAAAACTCACATGCGTTCTAAGTGACGGTTTTTCAAAAAGCATTGCGACAGATTTACCTGCAAGCACTTGGCTATAATCCGCAGGATTGTTTTTGATATTTTTAGCGAGCGTAATTAGCTCGAGTATTTGTGCTTTAGTTAGCTGGTCATCAGCTAGAAAATTTTTTAATGTCATGAGGTTTATCCTAATACGACGTAATGGTGTAATTTTATTTAACAGTCAGCTTCGATGCGGGTGCCGATGCTGTCACCATTGAGCAAGTTAATAATTTGCTCAGGAGACTGCCAGCTGGCAACCGCGATGCTTCGTCGTAATTGATTTGCAGCATGTAGCGCTGCATTAACTTTCGCTGTCATTCCTCCGGCAATTACGCCTTCAGAAATAAGTGAGTTAGCTTGTGTACTATTGAGTGATGCTAGGTAGTCGCCGTTACCATCTTTGACACCATTTACATCGGTTAATAAAAGTAATTCAGCATTAAGTAATTGACAGATTGCTACAGCAGCGTCGTCAGCATTTACGTTAACCAGTTCGCCATTATTTAAAGCGCCAATTGATGAAATAACGGGCAGGAAATTTTCTTTTAATAAAGTATCAAGCAACTTACTGTTTTGTGGTTGCGGCTCGCCAACCATGCCCAAGTCTTTGTCACTTAATTTGCAGGAGATCATATTACCGTCTGTTAATGACAAACCTATTGCCTGCATTTTCAAACTTGCCGCCGTTGCAACAATCGCTTTATTTACGCTACCTGATAATGCGCCGCTAATGATTGGCATTTGTGCTTTAGGTGTAACTCTTAAACCATTTTTTTTCTCTGTAGTAAAACCCGCCTGAGCTAGCATTTCGTCTACCACACAGCCACCACCATGCACTAATACTACCGCTTGATTTCTTAATGTAGCGATTACGTTTAATAGCGATTTAAGTGCCGATTCTTTTTCAAGAATTGCTCCGCCAATTTTGATTACCAGTGGCTTTTTCATGAGATTGCCTCTTCGGTAGTTATTGCTTGTGGGATAAGTGAATACTCACTTGGTAAGCCGAGTGAAATATTAGCACATTGAATGGCTTGAGAAGCCGCGCCTTTAAGCAAATTATCTATGGCACAACTTATAACAACCACTTGTTTTTCTTCATCAACTTGCCAGTGAACATCGGCAAATGGCGTATAGGCGACATTATCAATTTTTGGCCACTGTTTCACGATTCTTACAAGGGGTTGATCAGCGTAGGCTTGTTGAAATGCGTTATCCACTTGTGCTGCTGTTACATCAGCATTTAATTGTAAAGTCACCGTTGCCAATAAGCCGCGCTTATAAGGCGCTAAATGGGGATTGAAAATAACTTGTGCGTTTGCTTCCTGTGAAATTTCAGGTTGATGTCTGTGCTGTAAAATATTGTAAGGTGTTAGGCTAACTTCATAAAAGCTTGTTGCTAAAGAAGCCTTTCTACCAGCACCACTGACACCGCTGATGCCGTTGATAACAATTAATGAATTTTCTAGATGAAGGTTATTTGTGGTAATCGGCTTTAAAGATAATAAACTTGCAGTTGGGTAACAGCCCGGCACTGCAACTAATGTTGTATTAGCAATGTGCTCGGCTTCCCATTCGGCTAAACCATATTGAGCTTGTGCAAGTGTTTGCTCATTTTGGTGTTCAAAGCCGTAAAAGGTAGGGTAATCGGCGGCATTTTTTAATCTAAAGCCACCAGATAAATCGAATACTTTCACCCCTGCGTCAACAAAATCTTGTGCCCATTGGGCACTAAATTCGTGCGGAGTTGCGAAGAAAACAGCATCAATAGTATTTATTGCACTATCAAACCACGTTTGAGAAAAAGATTGCAGGGGAAGATCACAAATCCCCTGCCACCGAGGATGTAACTCAGCAAAGTTTTTTCCAGTGGAAGTACTGTTTTCCGACACAACTAAATGTTGTATCGAAACTTTTGGGTGTTGGCACAATAAACCGATAAGTTCTGCGCCGACATAACCACTTGCACCAATTACTGCTACTTTCATATGACCTCAAAATGCAATTCTATTCAAAAAAAGATGGGTGGAACTCTAAAAACAACGGCTGTTATTACAAAATAACAGCGCTCACTAATTCATTTTAGCTGACAAATAAAAACAATCGTCGTCGTAGAGTTAAATGCATTTTCACTTTTCCGTAGCGTTATTGAATCAGGTTATTTACACTGTGGGTGAAAGTTAACATTGTATGGGTGCTTATGCAATAATTCAGCATAAGTATTTAATATATTTTCATGGATAGTTTAAAATGAATCAATTACCTAATTTTGTTGAGGCAATGAAGCAACTTATTGCGAACCCTTCTATTAGTTCTATGCATGATAGTTGGGACCAAGGGAATCTTACTATTATTCAATTACTCGCTACTTGGTTTGAAGAACTTGGTGGTCAGGTTGATATTCAAAAAGTACCCGATACGCGTAATAAATTTAATTTATTGGTTACTTTAGGTTCGGGCGAAGGTGGTTTGTTATTAGCGGGTCACAGTGACACTGTGCCGTATGATGAAAATAAGTGGCAATCTGATCCGTTTCAGCTGCGTGATGATAACGATAAATTTTATGGCCTAGGCACTTGTGATATGAAAGGCTTTTTTGCCTTCATTCTTCAAGTTTGCCAAAGAATTAATATTAAACAGTTAAAAAAACCACTGTATATTTTAGCGACAGCCGATGAAGAAACAACAATGGCTGGGGCACGTTTTTTTGCTCAAAGTCAGGCAATAAAACCAGATGTTGCCATTATCGGTGAACCAACAAGTTTAGTGCCTGTTGTGATGCACAAAGGCCATATGTCTCATCGAATAAGTGTTGAAGGAAAGTCAGGGCATTCTAGCAAGCCAAGTGCAGGCGTAAACGCGATAGAGATTATGCATGAAGTCATTGGTGCACTAATTTTGTTAAAAAGCACGTTATCAACGCAGTTTTCTAATCAAGCATTTGATGTTGAGTCTCCAACATTGAATTTGGGCGCAATAAATGGCGGCGACAACGCCAATAGAATATGTGGCCACTGTACTTTAGATATTGATATGCGTTCGCTACCGGGGATGAGCGATGAAGACCTTATTTCATTGTTGGCAGAAACATTGAGCAAACTTGCTGTGAAATATCCGGGTAGAATTAGTTTTGACGAATTACACTTAAGTTCACCGAGTTTTGAACAGCATAAGCCTAGTGAGTTAATTACTATTGCCGAAGAAATAAGTGGTTGTGCGTGTTGTGCCGTAAATTATGCGACCGAAGCGCCATTTATTCAGCAGTTGGGTTGCCAAACGATTGTCTTAGGCCCAGGGTCTATCGACCAAGCGCATCAACCCAATGAGTTTTTGGCGCATGATCAAATTGAAAAAACAGATAAGTTATTGTTAGCGTTAATTAAGCGGTATTGTTATTAGTGAGGGCTAGACTCTATTGATAGTAGGGTCTATTGATCTAGTTATTACGTTTATTCCAAAGCTTTTGATTATTTTTTATCGAAAAATAATCTTTGGTGTGCCAACAGCGCGGCAGTAAATCGAGATCCTGCCTTTCTTGGTAATTAGAAGAAAGCAGTTCTAAAATTTCATTCAACCGAGCTTTACTCATATTTGCCAGCTTCTTGGTGGTTTCAATAAAATATAAGTTTCGATTTACGGCAATTTCAATATCTTGTCCGTAGCCAACAAAAGCAAGTTTTCTAGTAGCAATTCGACACAAGGGTTGCTCGGGTACTTTAGGGTATAACTGAGTGACAATGGCGTATTCATAAAAATTACTAGGACTACCGTCAACTTCATTTGGAATATAAGTAATACCATAGCCTTGTGGGAACATGCCGGTGATCTTATAAAGTACATCTACAATCGCCTGACTACAGCTTTTTCTTTCTGCATTTTGATTGAGCGCTTGGTAAACCTTGGGTAGCACCTTGTAGTTGTAGCTCGATTTGGTAGACAAAACGATTGAGCTATATATCTGTGGCACTTTAAGTAGATTACCAATGCCTTCACCTGGTTTAATGCTACCTTTTAGTAATTGCTTAATAAACAGAACCTTACGGCGTTGGTCTAGGTCGAATTGGTCACGTTCGTTTCGAGAGTTTCCCACGTACTTTTGGAACCCAATCCCTTCAACTAAAAACTTTATCGTTTCGCGGTAGTTTATTTGTAAAAGCGCTTTACGATCTTCTATCTCTAAGGTGCGGTAGGGGTCTTGTTCGCCATCTTCGCCAACCAAGATAGCTCTGGCATCGGGGTGATAATTGCCAATATCCTGAATTAATGCCGCCATAACTAAGGGCACTTTTACATAATCGAGAAAACGTTGATATTTAGTTGGCTCAAGTTGTGCGAACTGTAGAAAACTGTCTTTTGGAATGCCAGCTACAAAATGGGTTAAATATGGATCTTTAATGACTTTATTCATACAGATGTAATCTAATAGGCGCAAAGATAAAATCGCTTTATAAACAGGTTTACTCAGTTCATTTGTTGTTGCTACTTTACTGCCTTCCGTTGGGCTAGAAAGTTGAATCGTGCCCAAACATTGTGCTGATTTTCTATTACTTTCTGCAAAATTTTCCGCTTCACAAAGGGCAATGAGTTCTTCAGCAATGCCTTGTAATTTTTTTCGGCGGCCCTCTTGCTCTGCTTTTTGTTGTTCAACTAAATCAAGTAACTGACTTTCAATTTTTTTTTGCAGTTGAATGAGTGATTTTTGGTCAGTTTTAGGTAAGGAAAGTTGTTGGCAAGCTTCATCAAGCGCTGATTTTAGTTTGCTGTGCTTTTCTTGGTAAACATCTTGTGTTGTAAAAAAATTGATAGCTTGATCTAATATAGTATCTTTAAGACTACTACGGCCATACACGCGGTCGAGTAAGGAAAGGACTTGTTCTGTAAAGTGAGAGTTGACCGTGACCATATCTAAAAGGTGATACCTATACAGTAGTTAATGCATTAACGTTAATAGGAATGCTAGAGAATAATGACTACAGGTACAAGTGATATTTTTCTGTTGGTAAGTAAATGTTACTTTTAGGTTACAACAACCACGCTGTAATTGCCGTGGTGGTTAATTGATATATGTGATAAAGGTTGGATTAGGCGTATAAACGAACTATTTTATACGCCTTTGAAATTTAATGCTTTATCTCACTCTAGTAGATATTAACATGTAGAGTGATATGAAGTGAGTGGTACAATTATTAAAAATAACATAATGCTCTTTATGGGCTTATCAAGTGCACTCAAGCTGTTATCTTTGACTCTGATAAATTTGCCCTTAATTTATGCCCTTAATTTTTACTTGATGCTGTTTGCTGACTAGTTGCTGACAAATAGCCACAAGGTCTGAATGAATACCGCCAGCCGTAACATCTCTGCCTGCGCCAGGACCTCGTATTATCAGAGGATTATCTTGATACCAGCCACTGCTGATTTGAAAAATATTATCGCATGGCGTGAGGTTAGCAAAAGCGTGGTCTTGCGCCAAACTTTCTAGGCTCACTTGTGCTGTTAATTTGCTGCCATCGATGCTAAATCTTGCAATGTAACGAATGCCGGCCTCGTTTGCTTGTGCTTGTGTTAGTTTGTCTTGGAAAAAGTCGTCTAGCTCATTGGCTCGTGCTAAGAACTCGTCTTTTGAGATACCTTGCAAAGCTTTTGGTACGAGGTTTTGACAATTTATATCTTCAAGAGACAAAGTAAAGCCAGCTGCGCGAGCAAGAATAAGCAGTTTACGTTGTACATCTCTACCAGATAAATCTTCGCGTGGGTCGGGCTCTGTGATCCCTTGACCAAGCGCATTAATTAATAACTCAGAAAAAGGCAGCGAGCCATCATAGGTTTCAAATAACCAAGACAAAGTCCCAGAAAATATTCCCGATATTTCGGTAATGTCATCGCCACTGCGACGTAAATCATCAATAGCATGGTTAATAGGTAAGCCGGCACCCACCGTGGTATTACCTAACCATAGGCTTTTGTTCTGCTCTGCGGTGGTAATTAACTTTTGGTAATTCTCTGTGCTAGACGATGCGGCCCACTTATTTGCACCTATAACGTGAATGCCTTCTTTAAAGAACTGTTCATAGAGCAAGCTAAATGATTCGCTTGGGGTAATATCAACCACGATTAATTCATCATATGGGTGATTACTTAACCATGACAGCAATAGGTCGTTATCGTAGGCTTGTGCATCGTCATTAAATAATGACATTGCATGCACTGCGTCAATACCGTCGGTATTAACAAGGGCTTTTTTAGAGGTGACTAAACCAACGAGATGCAAATTCTCTAGTGCACTAATGCGTTGTAGTTGTTTTGGTAATAATTCCAAAAAGCGTTGGCCTATATTACCTAAACCAGCAACAACTAAACCAATATGACGAGCAGTCTTGGTCATATCGTGATGAATATTATTGAGTAACTCAGTAGTGCATGGCTGTGTTAGCAAGGCGATTAAGCTATGGCTGTTTTGTGAATGTAGTATGTGTTGTGGCTGTGTAACTTTTAGTGCTCTTTTGAATCGAGCTTTAATGCTGCCATGTTTAACAATTTTGTGACCAACAACAGCAATAAGTGAAGTGGATGAAAATTCAGTGCTTATATTTTTGCTGTGCAAAACCTGTATTAGTGATTTTTGCTGTTCAGGTTTAACGACAATTAAACCTTTGTTGGCATCAAAACATAAAGCTGAAAATTGCAGCGCAAGCTTTTCGGTAAGCTCGCCTTTTAGCTGTTCATCTTCTATCAATGCTAAGTCGTTAAGATAAGTAACAGAGAGCTCTTGTTTTGCGATTTGACCGAATTTTCCTATTTCGGTACCGCTAACTTCTGGTGCAAAACTGCTAGCAACATGCAAATGTGTGACATGCTCGGTTGATTCATTGATGAGTGGTTGCAGTGTTTTTGCATGAAGAACAGGGTTACCAAGACGACCTAGTTCTTTGGCAACACCATTAGGTAATCGGTGCAGTTTTCTCGCCGAAGGTACAACGCGTGGGTCAGCACTATAAATACCGTCAACATCTGTCCATAGCGTAACGTTATGTGCCCCCGCTAATGAAGCGATAATAGTCGCAGAGTAATCACTGCCATTTCTACCTAAAGTGCAACTTTTCCCCGTACTGTCTTTGGTTATGTAGCCTGTAATAACGGCGAGTTTTCCTAGTTGGGCAAACTTTCTAAATTGAGCCGCACTAATATTTTGTTCAACCAAGCAATCGGCACTGTTATTGACCACAAGAAACTCTCTTGCGTCAAGGTGATAGCTTGGGCAAACTTTTTCATTAAGTGCCGCAGATAATAAACGAGCTGACCACAGTTCGCCAAAAGCTAAAATATCACTATGATGAGCTGTTAGATTGCCATTAAGCCATGAAGATAGCTGAGCAATATCTTGCTTTAATTGCTGAATAATTTTTTCAGCATGACTTTCGCTTAATAATGACGTGATTAGTTGTTGCTGACTTGATTCAAGCGTTAACAGCGCTGTTGCAAGTTTGTTGCTCTTATCTAAAGCAAGTTGGTAAAGCGAAAATATTTCGTCGGTTGTATCGCCATTAGCTGAAACCACCACGATGTCGTTTAACTGACAACTTTGTTGAATGATATCTATAACACGTTCGATACATTGAGTTGTTGCTAAACTACTGCCACCAAATTTATGTACATTGATGGCATGTTTGGCTAGTTGATTATCTTCTGCACTTAATACTTGTGTGACGTTAATTTTGTTCATGCGTTAAATCTTTCTTCCAAACTATAAGTTTTGACTAGCCGCTAGGCCTTGAGACAAATCGTTAATAATATCTTCAATATCTTCAATGCCGACTGAAACTCTGATCAATGACTGGGTAATGCCAGCTTCAATTTGTGCTGAAAGCTCCATACCAGCATGTGTCATGGTTGAAGGGTGGCTAATAAGGCTTTCAACGCCACCTAAAGATTGTGCAAGAGTGAAAATTTCTAAATTTTTAAATAGCGCTTTTACTGCGGGCTCACCACCTTTCAATTCAAAGCTGAGCATAGCACCAAAGCCATATTGTTGAGCTTGAGCAATATCATGCCCAGGATGGTCAGTAAAGCCGGGGAAATAGACATTTTCAATGGCACTGTGGTTTTTTAAAAATTCAGCAACATGATTGGCATTTTCTTGGTGTTGCTTCATGCGAAGCGGTAAAGTTTTTAAACCACGCAAGGCTAGAAAACTGTCAAATGCGCTGCCAGTAATACCAATGCAGTTTGCCCACCATGCGAGCTCTTCACCAAGCTTTTGATCTTTTGTTACCAGTACGCCACCAACAACATCACTATGGCCGTTAATATACTTAGTGGTTGAATGAAAAACAATATCTGCCCCTAAGGTTAGTGGCTGCTGCAAAATAGGTGATAAAAAAGTATTGTCTACAGCAACGAGTGCGCCGACAGCGTGGCTTTGTTGTGTGACCTTTTTGATATCTACTAAGCGCAATAAAGGGTTACTTGGCGTTTCTACTAAAACCAATTTAGGCTTTTGTGCTAGTGCTGCTTGTAGTGCTGCTTCGTTATTTTGGTCAACAACAATTAATTTAAATTGACCTTTTTTAGCAAGATGGGTAAATAAACGATAGCTGCCACCATAACAATCGTGTGGGATCACAACGAGATCATCAACAGATAATAACTGACAAACTAAATGCACCGCTGACATACCAGTGCTTGTGACGATGCCAACTTTACCTTGTTCTAAATCTGCTATGGCTTGTGCGAAAGTTGCGCGGGTTGGATTACCGGTTCGAGAGTAATCAAATTGGCGTTTTTCATTGAAGCCTTTAAGGGAATAAGTACTCGACAAATGAATGGGGGCAACAACAGCACCGTGGTGTTTATCACTATTAATGCCCGCTCTAACTGCGGTAGTAGCGAATTTGTTAGCCATATTTTATTCCTTTTATTCATTTGGATGTTTGGACGTCTATAACTCTAAACGCTTTGGTTATGAGGGTCAAGAACTTTAGACATCTAAACTTCTACACTTTCACTGTTGACTAGGCCCGCTCAACGAGTACAATTTGACCCTACAATTGAAGTGTTAATCTAAAAATAATAAGTGTAGAGGTAAATTCATGGCCGAGTGGAACGAAGAGTATATTAATCCTTACGCGGAGCATGGGAAAAAAAGTGAACAAGTAAAAAAAATCACTGTTTCCATTCCTTTGCGCGTGCTAAAAGTTTTGACGGATGAAAGAACTCGTCGCCAAGTAAATAACTTACGCCATGCAACAAACAGTGAATTATTATGTGAAGCATTTCTTCATGCTTTTAGTGGGCAACCTTTGCCAGATGATAACGACCTTGCAAAAGAGAATACGCAGAAGCTTCCGGCCAGTGTGAGAAAACTTTTGGAAGAGAAGGGTGTAACAGACTTTAGTGCTTATGAAACAGATGACGACTAAAGCGCTTTCTTTACGAAAATAAGAAATAAAAAAAAGACGCATTAGCGTCTTTTTTTATGCTTAAACTCTGATGTGAATTTATGATTGCATATAGTTTTCAGGTAATTCAAGTGCAGCAACACCAGAATCAACAGCAGCTTGTGCAACGGCCAATGCAACACGTGAACATAAGCGCGAGTCCATTGGCTTAGGAATAATATAGTCTTTACCAAAGACTAACGACTCAACGCCGCTTGCCGCTAAAACGTCTGCTGGAACTTCTTCTTTTGCAAGTTGACGAATAGCATGTACTGCGGCAATTTTCATTTCATCATTAATGGTACGAGCGCGTACATCGAGTGCGCCACGGAAAATAAATGGGAAACACAAAACGTTGTTCACTTGGTTTGGATAATCAGAACGTCCTGTCGCAATAATCATATCATCACGAGTTGCTAATGCTAATTCAGGCTTGATTTCAGGATCTGGATTCGAGCAAGCAAAAATTATTGGATTTGGTGCCATTAATTTTACTTGTTCTTGTGATAAAAGGTTTGGCCCTGAAACGCCAACAAATACGTCTGCACCTTCAATCGCGTCATCTAATGTGCGTTTATCAGTATTGTTAGCAAATAATTTTTTGTATTCGTTAAGGTCATCACGTCGTGTATGTACAACACCTTTAGTATCTAACATGTAGATTTTTTCACGCTGAGCGCCACATTTGATCAACAATTCCATACATGCGATAGCGGCAGCGCCAGCACCTAAACAAACAATATTCGCTTGCTTGATGTCTTTACCTTGAATATCTAATGCGTTCAACATGCCCGCTGCAGTTACGATTGCCGTACCATGTTGATCATCATGAAATACTGGGATTTTACAACGTTCAATAAGTGCTTTTTCAATGACAAAACATTCAGGCGCTTTGATGTCTTCTAAATTGATACCGCCGAAGCTGTCGGCTATGTTAGCTACTGTGGTAATAAAATCTTCAACCGTTTTATGTTTCACTTCAATATCGAAAGAATCAATATTTGCAAAACGTTTGAATAGTAGCGCTTTACCTTCCATAACTGGCTTTGAAGCCATTGGACCTAGATTTCCTAAACCTAGAATAGCTGTGCCGTTGGTAATAACAGCAACGGTATTGCCTTTGGCAGTATATTTATAAACATCATCAGGGTTTGCAGCAATTTCACGAACGGGCTCTGCGACACCTGGACTATATGCAAGTGACAAATCGAGACTTGTTTCCGCAGGGGTGGTTAGCTCAACACTTATTTTTCCTGGTGTTGGATAAGCGTGATAATCAAGTGCCTGTTGGCGAAGATCTGTCATAGTTTTTTCCTAAATGCGTTAAATGTCTTGTTTTAAAAATCAGCGTAATTTACGGCTGGCTACACTTGTTATTGTTTTTATGACTTATATGGTATTGCATAGCGCTTTGCTTTATCAAGCTTGTTTCTATATAAAAAATAGCTACAAGCTATATTAAATGTATCCTTTACTGTTGGTAAATTCACATAATAAAGCGAAATATTCACTATTTTTCTTAAGTATTCTTATATAAATAAGCATTAAAAAGCAGATGCTATTAGTAAGTGTAGAAATGTTGGTTTTGTACCGTAATTAGACATTATCATGCTTTTTGTATGCTCAATTGAAACATTTCTAGTATATGTTCAAAATGTCTTTTTAGAAAAGGGAGGTGTAAATCAGACTAAAATTTAGCTAAGAACAGGGTAGACAGCTAAGCGTGAAAACGCCTACTTATGGGGGGGGATGGGTATAGTGTTTAATGAGAGAAGTAACAATTTTCATCAACTTTAAAACAAAAAAACCAGCACTTGGCTGGTTTTTTCACATTATAAAGCAATGTATTGGCTATTCAGAAAACGGGTTAACCAAAATAATGGTTTCGTTTCTGTCTGGACCCGTTGAAACAATATCAATGGGTACGCCAGTCACTTCTTCAATGCGCTTGATGTAAGCAATAGCATTTGCTGGCAACTGTTCTATTGTTGTTGCACCAAATGTTTTTTCGCTCCAACCCGGCATAGATTCGTATACCGGTGTAATTTCTTCGTAACCTTCGGCAGCTGTTGGCGGAACAGTGATAATTTCACCAGACTTAGTTTTGTAGCCAGTACAAATTTTAAGTTCTTCCAAGCCATCAAGTACGTCAAGTTTAGTTAAGCAGAAACCTGTTACGCTGTTTACTTGTACTGCGCGGTGCATAGCTACGGCATCAAACCAACCACAACGGCGTTCACGGCCAGTAGTTGCGCCAAACTCATGACCAACAGTACCTAAGTGGTTACCTATTTCATCATTAAGTTCAGTAGGGAAAGGGCCAGAGCCTACACGAGTTGTATATGCTTTAGTGATACCTAATACGTAATCGAGGTTACAAGGGCCAAAACCACAACCGGTAGATACACCACCTGCTGTTGTATTTGACGAAGTAACATATGGGTAGGTACCGTGGTCAATATCAAGTAATGTGCCTTGTGCACCTTCAAACATGATTTTTTCGCCAGCAATGCGAGCTTGATCTAACAATTCAGCAATATCAGCAACCATGTCCATAATGATTTCACGTACCGCTAATGCATCAGCCAATACTTCTTCATAGCTAACAGCGTCTACTTTGTAGTAGTTAGTTAGCGAGAAGTTATGATACTCCATTACTTCTTTAAGCTTTACTGCGAAAGACTCAGCATCGAATAAGTCACCAACACGTAAACCGCGACGGGCAACTTTATCTTCGTACGCAGGACCAATACCACGACCGGTAGTACCGATTGCTTTACTGCCACGCGCTTTTTCACGAGCTGCATCAAGTGCGTTATGATAAGGAAGAATTAATGGACAAGCATCACTGATCAATAAACGTTCGCGAACAGGCACGCCACGTTCTTCTAACATTTTAATTTCAGTCATTAATGCTTTTGGACATAGCACCACACCATTACCGATTAGACATTTTACGTTTTCACGTAAAACACCTGATGGAATAAGGTGTAAAACAGTTTTTTCACCGTTTATAACAAGTGTATGACCTGCGTTATGGCCACCTTGATAGCGTACTACATACTTAGCTGTATCTGTAAGTAAGTCTACGACCTTACCTTTGCCTTCGTCACCCCATTGAGTGCCAAGAACTACGACGTTTTTACCCATGATCACATATTGGTAAGAAAATTAGGCGGGGATTCTATCAAATTAGTGCATCTTGTCCAAGAAAAAGTTGTCGCTTTTTAAGACGATAAATTTATAAAGAAATTAGCTAACTAACCATAACATTAAACAACCCATGAGAACGACGCTGATACCAACGGTTCGAATAGATTGAACAGGCTCAGTAGATAGCTTTTTTACATAGGCTTGCCACCTGTTTGGGAATAGGGCTGGCACTAGTCCTTCGAGAATAAATGCTAAGGCAATGGCAATTAGAAAAGTATCAAAAGTCATGGGCTTTAAGGTCCAATGTTAGAGTCATATTAGGTTATCAAAATAGAAGCCTATAAGGCAGTTTATAAATTGATATTTATAGCGAGATACAAAAAAGCCATGACAATGTCATGGCTTTTGATCAACAAATATTACTTACTTCTTCGCTTTAGTGCCATCTTTAAGGTAGTTAAAGAAGTCACTGTCAGGCTTAACAACCATTATATCATTTTTGCTATTGAAGCTATTTTCATAGGCTTGCAAGCTACGATAAAAGTTGAAGAACTCAGCATCTTGTTTGTATACGTCAGCATAAACTTTCGCTGCTAGTGCATCACCATCACCACGAACTTCCATTGCTGATTTTTGAGCATTTGCCAGCATAACGGTAATTTTAGCATCGATAGTTGCTCTGATGATCTCAGACTGCTCTTGACCCTGTGAGCGATGCTCTTTTGCCACCGCGGTACGTTCAGCTCTCATACGTTCATAAATTGAAGTACTAACCTCTGTAGGAAGGTTAATTGCCTTAATACGAACATCGATAACTTCAATGCCCAAGTCATCTCTACTACTTGCTGCGCTTTCTAGTGCTTGCAGCATGATTTGGTCGCGGTCACCAGAAACAATCTCAGTAATGGTTCTTGTACCAAATTCAGTACGAAGGCCGTTATTTACTTTCTGTTTTAGCAATGCGCGAGCGTTATCAATAGAGCCTGATGTACGTAGATAGTAAGTTGAGAAGTCAACAATGCGCCATTTAGCGTATGAATCAACCATCAAATCTTTTTTCTCTGATGTTACAAAACGATCGGGTGCTTCATCTAACGTTTGAATACGAGCATCAATTTTCTTAACACGTTCGATAAAGGGTATTTTAAAGTGCAAACCCGGTTCAAAAACCAACATTTCTTGAGTGTCAGCATCACGTTTTATTTTCGAAAATTGGAATACTATGCCACGTTGGCCTTCATTTATGACAAATATAGATGAAATAACAAGTAGGAATAATGCAGCGATAAGAACTGCTAAAAAGTTTTTCATTGCTTAATTCCTCCCGTCATTAAACCGATCTGATCGGTTATTAGATGACGATGGTGACGTATTGTTGCTACTACCTTGATGGGTACTTTGTGTATTTGATTGCGGTACCATACGTTGATTCGATTTTTGTTGTTGCATAATCTTATCAAGTGGTAAATACATCATGCTATTGCCGCCATCAACATCAACCATTACTTTACTGGTATTTGAGTAAACTTTTTCCATCGTTGAAAGGTACATACGTTGGCGAGTTACTTCTGGTGCTGCGAGATATTCAGGAAGTAGTTTTTTGAATTTAGCTACTTCACCTTCTGCATCAAGGACTGTTTGCTGTTTATAAGCGATAGCTTCTTGTTCTAAACGTTTAACACGACCACGTGCACGCGGTTCAATACCACGAGCATATGCTTCTGCTTCACGTAAGAAACGCACTTCATCTTCCTGTGCTGAAATAGCATCATCAAAAGCATCTTTTACCGCTTCAGGAGGACGAGCATCTTTAAAGTTAACATCAACAATCATCAAACCTAGGTTATAAGGTTCGATGATTTTATCTAACTCAGCCCAAACCGATTGACGTACTGACTCACGACCGCTAGTTAAAATGTCATCCATTTTGGCATGACCAATAACATAGCGTACGGCACTATCAAGCGCTTGGTGTAAGGTGCCATCAGCATTTGTTACGCTGAAAATGTAGTTGCGAGCATTTGAAACACGGTACTGAACCTGCATTTCAACTTCTACAACGTTTTCATCTTGTGTCAACATAAAGCCTTTTGAAGCAAAGTCACGGGTACTTTGAACATCGATAGGAATAATGTTTTCAATAAATGTCCATTTCCAGCTTAAGCCCGGCTCAACAATACCTACATATTCACCGAAGCGTAATTTGATACCGCGTTCGGCTTCATTAATGGTATAAACACATGAAAAACCATAAGCAACAATGGCAATAACAAAAGCAAGGGCTACAGCGATACCTGAAAAGTTGCCACCAGTTTTTGTGCCTCCACTTGGCTTATTGCCAAAGATGCCGCCAAATTTCTGTCCTAATTCTTTGAAAAGGTCATCTAGATCAGGTGGTCCTTGATTTTTCCCACCCTTCTTTTTCCAGGGATCTTTATCGTTATTCCCCGGTTCATTCCAAGCCATGATGTTCTCCGCTAGGTTATATTTAAACTGATACTAATATTTTGTTGTTAGACAACATAATATATTAGTGCGATTAATTTTCAATAAAGCTTTCTAATCCGGCTTTATCTTGTTTAATAAGTCTATTCCACTCTCGTGCAGCAAGCTTTATCTGAATATGACAATAGCCATCTTCATCATATTTCTCATCATCAATACAGTTGAGTTGGTACAGTTCACCTTTTAGTTTCCCTGCGTTAGGAGGGATTTTCAAAGTATGTTTTACAATTTCTTTGCCAAGTCGCTCGGCTAATGCTTCAAAAAGTAGCTCTATGCCAACTTTAGCCTGTGCTGATAACCATACGCGAATTGGTAAACCATTTTCATCTCGGTCAATTCTTGGTGCTACGTCTTGTAGGTTATCTATTTTATTACATACAATCAGCTGAGGTACCTCATCAGCGCCTATTTCCGCTAAAACATCTTCAACTTGTTCGATATTTTCACTGCGGCGTTCATCCGATATATCAACAATATGCAATAATAATTCTGCTTCTCGTGTTTCAGTTAACGTTGCCTTGAAAGCCGCTACTAAATCGTGCGGCAGATGGCGAATAAAGCCAACAGTGTCGGCCAATATTACACGACCTACCTCTTCTACTTCAATTTTTCTTAACGTAGGATCTAATGTCGCAAACAGTTGATCAGCGGCATAAACTTCGGCTTGGGTGATGGCGTTGAATAAAGTTGATTTTCCAGCGTTGGTATAACCTACAAGTGATACCGTTGGTATTTCAGCACGCGTTCTGGCTCTTCTACCTTGTTGACGTTGTTTTTCAACTTTTTCTAATCGCTTGCGAATGTTTGTCATTCGTTCACGAATTAACCGCCTATCTGTTTCAAGCTGAGTTTCACCGGGTCCACGTAATCCGATACCACCTTTTTGACGTTCAAGATGGGTCCAACCACGTATTAACCGAGAACTTATATGCTTAAGCTGAGCAAGCTCAACTTGTAGTTTTCCCTCATGCGTACGAGCACGTTGGGCAAAAATATCTAATATTAATGTGGTGCGATCTACAACTCGACATTCGCACAAAGCCTCAATGTTTTTTTCTTGGGATGGCGAAAGGCTATGGTTAAATAAAATAACGTTGGCTTCGTATAGTTTTACGGCTTCAGCTACTTCATCTGCTTTACCACTACCAACAAAGAATCTTGTATGAGGTGTATTGCGTTTTCCGGTTATTATTGCAAGCGCGCTAATACCCGCTGAGCTGACAAGCATTTCAAATTCTTGTAAGTCCTCACGTGCGCTTTCATCTGGAAAATCTAAATGAACAAGTATCGCTTGCTCACCTGCTTGATAACGGTCAAACAAATGAGCAACGCCATGCAATACTACTTTCTACCATTAATCTTGTGGATCCGATGACTGGTTGAAGTCCTGTTGACCAACTGTAGGTGCAGGCATGGTTGTAACTGCTCTAGCTGGAACTACAGTTGATATGGCGTGTTTATATACCATTTGGCTTACTGTGTTCTTAAGTAGAATAACGAATTGATCAAACGACTCAACTTGTCCTTGAAGTTTAATACCATTTACTAAGTAAATTGCTACCGGAATGCGATCACGACGTAAAGCATTCAAAAACGGGTCTTGTAACGATTGCCCCTTTGCCATTATTTGGCCCCTTTTGTTATTTTTAGTTGAAAAATAATTCTTTCATTTTTAATTGGTTACTATGTAACAGCATTAATTATACACCAATGTTTAAAGATTGCTTAATGCAGTTAACACTTGTTGTAAATTTTGCTTATCTTCCATAGATAACCAACGCAGATTTGGCCAACTTCTTAGCCAGGTCAATTGACGTTTTGCCAGTTGCCTAGTTGCACACACTCCACGAAAAATCATTTCTTTATGATCAATTTCTTCGTCGAGGTATTGCCACATTTGACGATATCCAACACAGCGAATAGAAGGTAAATCTGAATGCAATTCATTGCGTTGCTTAAGTTTGACAACTTCTTGTTCAAAGCCATCATTTATCATTATTTCATAACGTAAAGCGATACGTTCATGCAAAGTTGCCCGTTCCTTTGGCGTTATTGCAAATTGTAAAACATCTCCTTCGACTCTATCACCTTTTATTTCAGTTAATTGTGTCAAAGTGTTTCCTGTTATTCTAAAAACTTCTAAAGCTCTAGAAAGGCGCTGCGGATCATTAGGATGAATTCTTTCCGCGGATACTGGGTCACATGCTTTGAGTTCATCATGCATGGCTTGCCAACCTTTGTCTTTTGCTTCTTGTTCTATTTTCGCTCTAATGTCTTTATCAGCTTCTGGTAATGGTGATATGCCATCTATCAGACTTTTAAAATACATCATAGTTCCGCCGACCAACAAAGGGATACGGTTATTGGCACGTATTTCAGCTATTTCTTTTAAGGCATCATGGCAAAAGTCAGATGCTGAATAACTTTGTGAGGCGTCTCTAATATTAATAAGGCGATGTGGATATTTTTCCAGTTCAGCTTTAGTTGGCTTAGCTGTACCAATGTCCATATCGCGATATATTAATGCTGAATCTACACTAATAATGTCACAAGGTAAGTTGTCACAAAGTTCCATCGCAAGTGCTGTTTTCCCTGAAGCCGTTGGCCCCATTAAACAGATCACGGGTGGTTGTTTGCTCATTGTCGACATGACGTATATATGCTCTTTTTAGCGTAAGTGAAACTTAGTTATGGTGAAGTTAATTCTTGTATAGCTGATGTAAGGTCAATGGCAACAGAATTCAAGAGTAACTGGTGTGCTAATTCGCTGTTATCAACATTTGTTGACGATTTGCTCATGGTTATCGCTTCAATCTCGGTGAAGGATGTCCGGCTCATTAACAATGCCAGCATACTTTGAAAGTCTGCAGTTTCGGGTAATGACTGTTTGTTATTATATATTTCGAGCTCAACCACCAGTTGCTTAATGCAAGTATGTACATCTCTATGGCGTAACAATGCTGGGAATTGCCTAATTTGAATTTGACTGGCTGACAAGCCGGTAAAAATAATCCCAAGAGATGCCAATTCTGCTTGAAAGCTGACCAACAAACTAACTTGTTCTTTTTCGAAAGTTAGTTTTATTGGCAAGAGTAACGGTTGACTAATAATGCCCTGTTGCCAACGTTTTTTGACTGAAATTAAATTCAAAGCATGGTCTAGTTTACTTAGTGAAACTAGCCTGAGTTCAGCTTGCTGTATTTCATTTCTCAAGCTCATCACTAAATAACAAGGGGCAATAAAATGTCTACCCATCTCGATAGGTTGGGCAAATGTAATATCAGTTTTTTCTATATGCGTTTCTGGCGAAAGTAATTGCTCAGATGCTGAGACTTCTTCTTTGAAGCTATCAGCGGGTGTCATTAATTTTTGATAAGCCCCAGCAGCAGAGTCTGATACGTGTGATTTGTACTGATGGCTTTTGGCTGAGGTGTAGCTACTATTTTCTATTGACGCACTACGTAAAGGACTAATGTAGCTAGCTTCTGGTACTGCTTGTATTTGTTTTAGTGCATGCTCTTTTGGCTGATGCGTTTGCAATACCGCGCCGTTAGTTGGTTGTTGTGGTGGTTCATTAGCAAAAATACTTTCAGGTAATGCCTGTTGTGATTGCAAAGCGTTTTGACAGACTGAAAATATAAAGTCATGAACATAACGGCCTTGATGAAAACGTACTTCATGTTTAGCTGGGTGCACGTTCACGTCAACTTCGGCAAAGTCTAACGTTAGGAATAAAACAAAAGCTGGATAGGTATTACTAGGCAATAAGTCAGCATAAGCTTGTCGTATTGCGTGATTAATAAGTTTATCCCGCATCATTCGACCATTTACGTAGCTATAACATAAGTCATTTTGATTGCGCGCATAGCTAGGTGTTGCTAACCAACCCTTTAGATGCAAATTATCATGCTGACAATCTACTTCGATGGCGTGTTCAATAAACTTTTGGCCGCAAATTTGTGCAACACGTTTGGTTGTTTGTGCTTGATTTTGAGCTGCTCGGTAATGTCTTATTGGATTGCCGTTGTGAATAAGCACAAAAGTAACATCAAACTGCGCTAAGGCTATACGTCTGACAACTTCTTCAATATGAGTAAATTCAGTTTTTTCAGTACGTAAGAACTTTCGACGAGCGGGGGTATTAAAAAATAGATCTTTTACATCGATGGTGGTGCCATCTGGGTGGGCAGCAGGCTGCACATTTACCTTCATGTCGCGACCCTCAGCAATGGCTTGCCATGCTGTGTCTTGCGCTGCCGGCTTAGAGGTTAATGTTAATCGCGAAACTGAGCTAATACTGGCGAGTGCTTCACCACGAAAACCTAAGCTGTTAATGGCCTCTAGATCATCTAAGTTTTTTATTTTACTGGTAGCGTGTCGACTGAGTGCTAGCGTTAGTTCTTGTTGGGCAATGCCAGCGCCGTTGTCGGTAATTTTTATGCGTTTTGCGCCGCCTTTATCAACTTCAATGGTGATTTTTGTTGCGCCAGAATCTAGGCTATTTTCAACCAATTCTTTAATAACAGAAGCCGGACGTTCAACAACTTCACCTGCGGCAATTTGGTTGGCAAGGCGGGCTGGTAATATTTCAATTGTCATTTGTTAATCAGCTCGTGGAATGCGCAAGGTTTGCCCTATGTGCACGACATTAGACTTTAAGTTGTTTGCTGACTTTAACGTGCTAACCGATATCTTGTATCTTTGGGCAACGACAGATAAAGATTCACCTCTGGTAATTTTATGCTTTCTATAACCTATTGACGCAAAGAAGGACCCCATAGGAGGTCGATTAAGAAAGTAACTTTTTACGCCTTGGTGAATTGCATTTGCAAGTTTTTGTTGATGATTACCCGAGTTTAAATTTTTCTCTTCTTGATGATTTGAGATAAAACCTGTTTCTACCAAAATGGACGGAATATCTGACGCTTTAAGTACGCCAAAATTTCCATGTTGTGGTTTTTTCTTATGCATTCTTGTGATGCGGCGCATTTGTGCAATAATATTGTCAGCCATGCCCATGCTGGTTTCAAGGGAGTGTTCTTTATTCATATCGGCTAGCGTAATTGCCAAATTATCGTCTTGTGTGCTTTTGATGACACCGCCACCACCACCAAGCAATTCAGAGTTTTTTTCACGGTCAACTAGCCATTTTGCCATTTCAGACTCAACTCTACGGTTGGAAATTACCCAAACCGAAGCGCCTCTTGGTTGCGGTGTTCTAAAAGCATCTGCGTGAATTGAAATTAAAAGATCGACCTGTTTTTTTCGAGCAATTTGGCTACGACGACCGACAGGAATGTAATAATCGCCAGAGCGAATCATAACTGCTTTCATGCCTTTTTCCTTGGCAATAAGGTTTTGTAAACGTTTGGCTATTTTTAAGGTGACGTGTTTTTCATAGGTGCCTTTAGGTCCAATAGAGCCGGGATCTTCACCGCCGTGTCCAGCATCAATGCCAATAACAATATCTCGTAGGTTATTTTTCGGCTGTTGTGTTACTTTGGCTGCGCGGTTTTTGTCATATAAATCGACTACTAAGCGATTACCATATTGCCCAGCAGGCGCAAGTGGAAAAATGGCTAATTGATATTTTTCAGCCAATTCGAGTACTAAACGAGTTGTGCCTTTCTTTTTAGATTTACTGGTTCGTACGCGTTTGATGCGCTTATCATTTTTAGCGATGCTGATAAGTTTTGTGGCATTTTTACTGTTGTTGAAATCAATAACTAGGCGCTCAGGTTTGCTGAGTGTGAAATATTTGAAATCAGGTTTTTTGCTTAAATCAAAAACTACACGGGTGTTTTCTGGCGCAGGCCAAATACGAATGCTTTTAATACTGTTGGCTGCATTTGCTGTGGTGCTAGTCGCACACAAGAAAAGTATTGCCAATAAAAACAGTTGTCGAAATTTT
>PJEL010001560.1_pt1 | contig 22799 bp, 23 predicted proteins | sample 1853271 | NCBI WGS metagenome assembly PJEL01 (sample SAMN08108733, study PRJNA415343) | Invertebrate metagenome, whole genome shotgun sequencing project. | host: Globobulimina | place: Sweden: Gullmar Fjord | collected 2015-08
AGGAATGCAGAGAGATTGTTCGTGCAATCGTCCGCACTTGCTCTATCAATAGCGAGGCGGTTGAGGAACTGGACATCACTCGGCAGTACCTCGTCTGCAGGATTATGGCAGCAATCATGCTGCATGCAGCGGAAGTCGCTAGGTCAGGCGTGGCGAGTCGAGATGAGATTGACACCGCAATGCAACACGGTGTTGCGTGGCCGAGCGGCCCGTTTGAGTGGATGACGAATTTGGATATGAAGGCGGTGGAGTTGGTGTATACTGCATTGAAGCAACCAAGCGTTTCATCGCCCAACAGACTTGCAGATTTTACGTATCAATGAAAAGGGATAGACCACATGGCAAATGCGAATGGCAATTCATCGGATCGACTGAGACGCGTGGCGGTGATCGATGCAGTTCGTACGCCAATTGGGAGATACGGCGGCGTGTTGGCGTCGTGTCGCCCTGATGATTTGGCTGCATTGGTTATCAGAAAGGTTGTTGAACGAACCGGTGTAGATCCATCGCTCATTGATGATGTCTACCTCGGCGCAACGAACCAGGCGGGCGAAGACAATCGAAACGTCGCTCGCATGGCCGCGTTGCTCGCAGGCCTGCCACCTTCCGTGCCCGGTTGCACGGTTAACCGTTTGTGCGCATCCAGTTTGGAAGCGATTAACATTGCAGCTCGTTACATCGAATGCGGGCTCGGCGATGTCATGATCGCAGGCGGCGTTGAATCTATGAGTCGATCCCCTCTCGTCATGCCCAAATCAACGAGCGCGTTTTCTCGTCATGCAGAGATTCACGACTCCACCATTGGTTGGCGGTTTACCAATCCGAAGTTGGCCGCCTTGTATCATCCGTTTGGCATGGGTGAAACTGCAGAAAATGTTGCTCGCAAGTATGACATCAGTCGCGAGGATCAAGACGCCTTCGCTTATAGAAGTCAGCAGAAATGGAACGATGCGCAAACGAGCGGCCGATGGGCAAACGAAATAGTGCCCGTCACCATTCCACAACGAAAGGGCGATGATGTCATCGTCGAGACTGATGAACATCCACGTCCTGATGTCTCATTGGAGAAACTCTCAACATTGCGCCCCGTCTTTGCAACGGATGATAAAGGCACAGTTACCGCAGGTAATGCATCGGGAATCAATGACGGAGCGTCGGCACTCTTACTTGTTGAGGAATCCAAGGCCCAAGAGCTTGGCCTAACGCCAATGGCATTTGTAGGTCCAAGTGCTACTGCAGGTGTAGATCCCGCATTCATGGGCATGGGTCCGGTGCCCGCGACCCGTAAGCTCTTGGAATGTGCCAGGGTCGATCTGGATGCGATTGATCTCATCGAGCTGAACGAGGCTTTTGCAGCCCAATCGCTTGCCGTCTTGCGTGAGTTGGGAATCGACGATCAGTCTGCGAGTGTGAATCCAAATGGCGGTGCGATCGCCCTGGGTCATCCTTTAGGTTGCACCGGTGCACGAATTGTAACAACGCTCGTTCACGAAATGCAACGAAGAAATGCAACCCTCGGGCTTGCTACATTATGTGTTGGAGTCGGCCAAGGTGTTTCAACTTTGTTCACAAGAGAATAGGGGGCTTTGAATTCTAAGACTCAACGCCGGTAAACAGGGGGGAACTGAAATGCGAAAAATAGCCCCGGCAGGATTCGAACCTGCGGCCTGTCGATTATGAGTCGATTGCTCTAACCGCTGAGCTACGGGGCCAATACCTCAGGATCATCCAGATGTTCACAGACACACTTCTCGAGTGTCCGAGATCTCTGCAGATTCTGAAGTCGCGTATTGTAACCACCAGATCGACAATGGCACCCCAAAGCGCGCTTGAGATTGTTGATCAAAAATCCAAGCCTTGATGAGGGGCTTTCTCTTTCGCCTCTTTTTCAGCTTTGGCTTTCGCTTCTGCCTCCGCGAGTGCTGCCTGTTGCTGCTCCGTCAGAATCGAACGAATCGTACTTCGCACATCCGTGCGCAATTGCTCGATTTGCATATTTGCTTGTTTCGCCAACCGTTTAAATTGCTCGCTGGATTCCGCGTCTGTCGCTTCCTCTGCTTGTCGATTGAGATAGATCCACCTTTGTTCGAGTGGAAGCGTCGCCTCGTGGTACCCTAATTCGATTGTGCGCATGAGTTCGAGCTGATCAGGTAACGCATCGTAGTCGTTCTTGAGTTCTTCGATGAATGAAGCAATCGGATCCGTTTGGGGCATGACACTGCCATCAATCTCACTGCCGTAAGCTCGGTGAAAACCGAATTGAGCATCCGTTGGAAGCAGTCCAAACACCTGTTGAAAATACTGGCGGTTGATATCAAGCAGTTTGATGCCAAATGTCTCTTGCTTTGCTTCAATCGTTTCGCCAAACTCGGAGATCTTCTCAGGATCGCCGGATGCAAAGGCCTCTCGCATACCACTCACCATGCGGATCATGGATTTCTCACCTTCGAGCATGACATCGCCGTACATAATCGCATATTCACTTAAAGTCTGTTGTAACGATTCATCATGAACATCTGTCGAGGTGTTCTCCTGGATCAATTGCCAAAGATTTATCCCACTCTCGGATGTACCAAACGTTGAACGATCCTCAAGTGCATCTCTGATTCGTCTGCCGTGCGCAGCATCTATTTGAATAGCAGATAGTCGATTCTCAACGGGGAGTGAGTAATTGATCTGGTCGAACAGTCTTCCATCCAAATCGGTTACCTGCTGAATGGCCCGGATGAGGGGCTGAAGAACATTGTCAAAAACCTTGATCATGCCATCCGGATTGTCTTCATTGAAGGTACCGCCGTTCATTCGTTCTTCGAGCGCATTCATGTCATCCAGTGTTTTTTGGTAGTCTTCAAGGTACCGTGCGATCACCTGCTCTGACTCTTCAGACCAACCGGGGATGGAGATTTTGGACTCACCAAATCCCATATAACGTTGCACATCCTCTTTGGACATCGGGTCCACAGCAATATCCGAGCTTTGAGCGCAAGCGGTCGTAGGACCCGCAATAAAGAAGATCATTAAGGCGAGGACGCCCCAGCAAATGTGATGCAAGCGTTTTGGTTGGTACATTGAAAACTCTCCACTCTTCAAAATGAGAAAGCATGAATTACATGATTTGTTGTCAGACACTCAACTCTAACAATCGCGAACGTAGCTTCGCTTTCAAGAATGGTAGCGGAGCCAATTCGGTTCTTCCGCGGATATTGAGCTTCTCGTTTCTACCAATCTGACGAGTCGTGTCTTCTATTTTTCTCTTTATCCGATTCGTTGCCGATCATGTAGCCAAGCCCGGTGCCAACTGCGGTGCCAATGACCGTTCCTTCAGTGTCTTGTCCAATCGCTTGGCCAGCCAACGCACCAATTCCTGCACCGATGATCGCCCCAGATTGGGCGTCACTCGCGCACCCCGACAGGACGGTCATTCCAATTGCGAGGATCAATCCGCCCGCCAAATTGCATACGAAGCTGGTGCTGTGTTTGCGAGGTTGGCCTTGCAGTGCGTTCATCAACATGGATCATTCTCCAAAAAGGGGCGGCTAGAGGAATCGGCTACTTGCCGAAATCGAGATTCCAAGTAATTTCTCATATCGAGACATGGATATGGTGGTGATATTCCATGCAAACCAGTTAATATTGGCCGATGATGAAACAGCGGCGTTGTACGCTTGGCTGGCGACCTTATGATGGATCGACGATAATGGTTGTAGAAGCACGTTCGCAACCGACTCCTCTCTTTTTGTGTATTGGAAACGATGGCCATGATCCGAACCCGGCTCGCTCGACGATTTTGGTTACGTAAGTTGATCCTGGCCATGCTTTTGGTGTCCGCAGGGGCAGTGTTCGCGCACCGTGGATTCGTGTACTACCCGGGCCAAGTCGAACGAGCCCAGCGGTACGCCGACTGGATCAGCTATTTCGAGCAATCGCAGACGCGAGAGTTGCTGCCGGGCGAAAAGGCCAGATTCGATCTCCTCAATCGGGAATTTGAGACCCACATCGGGCCACCGATCACCATGCCATCCAGACTTGACGAGATCACGCAGATTATCTTGTGTGCACTTTTTTGTGGAGTGGCGTTTTTTATGCTCGCCAATCTCTTGCAGTTTGGTCGGCAACGAATCGAATTTGAAGAAGATACTGGCACGCTTTATTTGCCGGGCAAAGTGACCATACAGCACCAACGCATGAAGTCGATCGAAGTCATCGGCTACAAGGATTTGCGACTTGCCCGCCTAGATTATCAAGGATCTGGCTCGCCTTCCGATTCACAATCCACCAAACTCGATGGTTGGATTCATGATGGGCTCAACGAGATCATTGACGCGATCCACTCTCGATTGCACCCTGAATCGGCGGCTGATTCATCGGCAGCAGTTGGTTGCGATGTACCAGATGGTGACGGAGAATCCCCGACCACAACCGCTTGAATGCAGTGATTTTTGCGGCAGGATCGCTCATGTGCCGATGAATTTGGAGTGGATCGTAAACCCCAACCCGACATTCCCGATTTTCTTGCTCGCCCGATCCGGGAGTTTTTGTCGTATGCCCGGGTCGAAGCGGGGTTAGCCAAAAACACTTTGGCTGCTTACACCCGCGATTTGAATGACTTGGCCAATGACCTGCTCGATCATTCCAATGTGACGACCATCCGCGAAGTGACGGGGAGGGAGTTGACGGATCATCTCCGCCGTCTGCGATCCCAACGGGAGTTGGCAACATCTTCCATCGTGCGGCATTTGGCGACCTTTCGCATTTTCTTCCGTTTCCTGCTCTCGTGTGGCCACATTGATGAAAACCCGACCGAGATTCTCGATCGGCCGTCGCAATGGCAGAAGATTCCGGGCTTCATGTCCACCCTCAGAGTTCAGCAGCTGTTGAATGCCCCGAGCCCGGAACACGGCCCATTGTGGCTTCGCGATCGCGCAATGCTGCACCTAATGTACGCTGCGGGCTTGCGAGCCTCGGAAGTCGGAGATATCGAGGTTCGAGATTACAATTCAAAGATCGGCCTCGTTTCAGTCATCGGCAAAGGCCAGAAACAGCGATTAGTGCCGGTCTACCCCGAGGCCTGCCAGATTACAGATGACTACCTAGCGGAATTGCGACCCGATCTTGCTCGTGACGATGGGCGAGATAAGCACCGGTTGCTGCTTTCTCGAAATGGTCATCCGCTAGAGCGGGTGGCAGTGTGGCAAATAGTCAAACGGGCAGCCATTCACGCAGGATTGCAAGACATTCACCCGCACACGATTCGACATTCCTTTGCAACACACCTTGTTTCGGGCGGAGCGGATCTCCGCGTCGTCCAAGAATTGCTCGGTCACTCCAATATCCGGACCACGCAGGTGTATACCCATGTTGACACCCGCCGGCTCAAAGATGTTCATTCGAAGTTCCATCCGCGCGGATAGCCCTCATTCGGCATACGGGGATCTCCCGTAATCTAGGGCAATTTTCCGCAATAGGCACATTCTGCTAACGCTAGGTGCCGTCATGCCCATTCATTTTGCGCTAATTCGACTCCGAGGCTGACCTCGCGCCCGAGATGTGGTAGAATTGGGTCGACCGATACAAGCGGTGTCCAGCTAGCGGCCGCCATAATCAAGAATCTCAGTCTCGCCGGTCAAATTCGGCAAGGTTTGAGGGCTGGATGTTTCCCCAGAATGAGTAGAGTCAGATTTTTCAGTCGAGCCCGGCGTGTTTAGGGTGTTCTTGTTGTCGAACTACCCGGCTGGTGCTCATAAGACACACACAGGTTCCCTACGCGTGCTCCGACACGTGGGAAGGCTGGCGAAAAGATGATGATCATGCACGGTTGCACAGGGATGAGAAGAACAACCTCAGGTCGACCATCCGGCCAACAAACTGGCTTCACTTTGATCGAACTCCTCGTCGTGATTTCGATTATTGCCCTCTTGATCGGCCTGCTGCTCCCCGCACTAGGTAATGCGCGTAACGCCGCTCGCAAGGGCGTTTGTCTCGCCCAAAATCGACAAGCGTTGATTGGCGTAGTTACCTACACCACCGAGAGCGATGATTGGCTCGCTGGGCCGAACACCAGTGGAAATCAGCTCTTCAATAACGGCGCTTATGGATCCCGTCCAGAATCCCCCACAACGAGTGTCGACTGGGTATCGCCGACTTTGGCTTCAGGCATCGGATTGCCCGGAGCACAAGATGGATCTGGTAGCTTTCCAGAGAAAAAACTGCGAATGATGTACGAAACAGCATTCGCATGCCCTGCGAACAATGAGACGTATGACTATGCCTATGCTGGGCCGAATCCCTTGGATGGTGTGCCCGTAACTGATCTCAAGATTGCTAGTTATTCTTCACCGATTGCATTTCATGTCTGGTCCGGCAGCAGTGGTGGATCAAGGTTGGATGAAGGATCTGCAACCGGACTTCCCGTTGATCTGGTGGGCTATCGTCCAAAACTAAGCATGATTCGTCGACCCGATGGCAAAGGTGCTGTCGTTGATGGAACACGCTATGTCAACAAATCAGACTTCGAGATTTCGTTCAACGGAATTAAGAGACAAGTCCAAGGCGGCAACTTCATGGTCGCAAGCCCGACGACGGCGATCAGTGGTAGCTCCGGCGGTGACCCGCATACATTGTCTAACGGCAGCCTGAAATTCAGCCAAGCGCAAATCGATGCGATGGAACGATTTGCATATCGACATGACGGCGGCATGGTCACCTCATTCTATGATGGACATGCTTCATTCATGACCCGTGAAGAGTCACGAAGTGCTCATTACTGGTTCCCGACTGGCTCAATTGTGCGTCGCGGTGCGGTCTTGGATCCATCTGGACCACAGGAAATCAATTAAGTATATTGAGATTTGATCATTCTCGATTTGTTGACTGCACATCCATGAGATGCGCGGCATACTGAGATACATACGGAGGAGAGGGATAGTTTCATAGCTGGGCCAATACGCCCATCGGACTGGAGAGCCGAGGCCCGGCTACTCATTCTGATGAGCACGAGGCTCGCGGTTGAGGGGTTAAAACGGGGTGGGTCGAAAGATGATGTGATTGCATGAAGTTCGCCACGAATTCTATGAGTGTCTTCCTACGCCGATTGTTTATTAAGAAGCCTGCATCGCATGCGGCGCTCTTATGGACGGCGTGTTGTCTGGTTGTGCTGGCCACGTCGGCGGCACCTGCGAGTGCTCAATTCCGCGTTGCAACGTACAACATTGCAGATATTGAGGGCAACCAAAGTTCGATACGGTTTGTCCTTGAAGCAATATCCGAAGATTTCGCCCCTGATTCCGGAACCGTTCGCGCTCCGGATATCTTTGTTTTTCAGGAAGTCGATAACTCGATTTCCAACACCATCCTTGGGTGGATGAACAACGTCGCACCCCCCGGCGTGACGTATGTACGGGGAACCTATACCACCAACGGCGGCGGCGGTGAGAATGCTGTCATCTACAACTCCAACACAGTTGTTGAAGACGTGGCGGGGCATAAAGATATCACCAACCATACAGGTCCCCGGTCAACAGATCGGTGGAAATTCTCCATCATCGGTGAATTCGGCGGATCGTTGTACGTTTACTGCTCACATCTCAAAGCGGATACCGGGTCGACGAATGAATCTCGTCGAGCAAGCGAAGTCAACGCCATTCGCAATGATGCAGACAGCCTAGGGAACGGTGTCAACATCATTTATGCTGGTGACATGAACTTCAAGAGCTCAAGTGAAGCAGGATTCCAACGCTTCTTTGATGCGGGGAACGGTAAAGCGGTTGACCCACGTTTCAATAAATCGTTTGGAAGCACTATCTCACATACACAGTCTCCACACGACGGATCAGAAGGACTGGTTACCGGAGGCATGGATGATCGATTCGACTTCCTGCTCGTTTCCGATGAACTCGCAGATGGCAATGCCCTTGATTGTCATGCTGATACATACCGATCATTTGGAAATGATGGGTTCCATTTCAACAAAGCGATCAACGACGGCTACAACTCTTATTTTCTCGACAGCGAAACATCAATCAAGTCAGATGCGTTAGCCAAGGCCTCGGACCATGTGCCCGTTGTGCTGGATTTCTTTCTGAGTGGTGATCTGTTTTATCAAGAAGTGACTCGACTCGAGGCAGGCGCGTTGGGGCAATGGTCCGCATTGAATGCCGGATCGAATAAGAAAGTCTACTTCGTTTACAGCACCAAAGGCTTCGGCGAATTTGATGTGCAGAGTTTGAATGTAACACTTCGTTTACAATCCCCAAAACTTGCAGCAACAAAGACCTCCAATAGCAATGGCATTGCAAGAGTGCCAGTCACACCGGGTGCGAATTTCGCGGGTATACCCGTCTATTTGCAGGCAGTGAAGGCAAACGAAGTGTCAGACGTAGTGATTCGTATCATTGAGTAGTTTTATTTGATGCAACACCGTGGTGCATCGTTCGAAATATGGATTAGATTTAGAGAGCGACGTTTCGACACATTCTCGCGTTGAGATTTGTGAAACTCGGGCCGTTGCACAAGGCAAACCTGAAAAGGTAGGAAGATTGGTCATGAAGAAATTGATGATGATGGGTGCCGTGGTTGCCGCAGGAATGATCGGCGCAACAGCCAGTGCACAAAATAACTTCAGTGGTAGCTACGACTGGGAAGACGGCGGAGATGCCATGGGCATTTTCGGCAACGTCTTGGTCGAAAATAGCACGGAGCAGGCCAACGGTGGCAACGCTTCTTTGAAAATGACGGAAACACCCCTTGGTGGCACGCCCCAAGCATTCGTCGCGTTTATCGAAAACCTGGCTGACGGCGATCAAATCACTGTCGGATTCTGGTGCTATGACACCACCGTTGATGCGAGCCCTTCCGGCCGCATTTGGGGTCACTACGGCGACTCCGGCGATGTCGATAGCTACCGTGGCAGCGCCAGTGGCAATAGCACGTACTCCGATGGCAACGGCTGGAGCTACTTGGAATGGACTTGGGACTTCGTCGCAGACGATCCCCCACGCGACGCTTTGATTATCGAAGCACGCATCTACGCTGCTGCAGAGTTTGACTTCATCTACATTGATGATGTCTCCGTTGACGTTGATAGCGCCAACACCAATGTCGTCATCTCCTTCCCCGGAGCAGGCGGCCCCTCTGATTGCTTGACATTGGCTGTCGACAACCTCGTCGCTGGCGACACCGCCTCCTTCTCCATCAGCAACGGTACCCCTGGCGCTAAAGTCGTCACCGCGTACGGTACAGCTGCAGGCGAAACCAAGGTCACCGGATTCGGCGGCTACTGCGCCACATTCGGTATCAAGGGCGTCAACCAGAACAAGGTTCTGGGTGGCTTGAACCGCTCCTTCGATGGTGCTGGTGAAGCTTCATTCAATCAGAACATCCCAAGCGGCGCAGCCGGCACGGACGTTCTCTTCCAATCCGCCGAGCGTGACACATGCGATGACGAATGCATGTCAAACCTCGTCGAAATGACCGTTGGCTAAACCGTCAACGATCATCGATGATGGCAATGATTGGCGTTCATTCGTATTTCTAATGGATGTCAAATCAAAACGCATCAATCAACCCCGCCGCTTGGGATACCCAAGCGGCGGGTTGTTTTTTTGGATTGTCTGGAGTGGGTCTCATTCAATGAGATCAGGCTGACTTTGCTTGAGACAAACCGCACGCTAGCTCATGGACAAACGATGCAACTGATTGCACGAGGTGTTCCTGCGTGACGTCTTGCTCGACGAGGGCGGTCATGCGTTTGACTATAGCGCTTCCTACGATTGCCGCATCTGCGTGGCGAGTGACTGCGTTTACCGCCTCAGCTGTTGCGATCCCAAAACCGCATGCGATCGGAGTCTGAACATTGCTCTTATGGCGGAGCAAATCCACCATATGTTGAATCTCAGGTGTGTCAGATCGTTCGCCAGTGATACCGATACGAGCCATGAGATAGACGAATCCTGTGCACGCAGCAGCAATTTGTTGCGTTCGATCGGAGGTTGAATTAGGGGCGACCAGGAGTGAGCACGTCATTCCTGCATCCAGAGCAGTCTGTCGCGCAAGTCCGGACTCCTCCACGGGCAAATCTGGGAAGATAAAGCCATCAAATCCCGCTTCGGCGCATTTGTTCACAAACGCATTTAATCCCACACGATGCACAATCGAATAACTGACCATCGCCACGAGCCCAAGATTGATTTGGTCTCGGACGCCATGAATCGTCTGAAAGAGAGCATCCAATTCGAAACCGTTTTCGAGTGCCTCATGCATCGAAGCAGCGATGACGGGCCCATCTGCAATAGGGTCGGAAAATGGGAAACCGATTTCACAAATGGACGCACCAGCATTTTCCAGAGCAGGTAGTAATGCTGCTGTGGTAGGCAAGTCGGGGTAGCCTGCGGTGATAAAGGGCATGAGCGCATTTTGGCTGTTGTCTCGTAACTCCCTGAAAATTGTGTCAATGCGGTTTGTCATGTTGTGGTCTGGTGATCGGAGGTAAGTTGGGTTGAAATGGCGATCGGGGCGTCAGACTTTGAATCCTTGAGGTCCGTCGCCCATGGTGTATTTATGCAGAGCGTCGGTGAGGTCAATGTCATTGATGTTGGCGAGTGTACAAAGCCAAGCCAAGACATCGGCAAATTCCTCCTCCATATTCTCACGATCTTCCTTGCCTCGATCCTTCTCCCCGAAAGCGCTGGCCAATTCACCTACTTCTTCCATAAACCATAGAAAGGTCCCAGCGGTACCTCGGGCAGAATCAGTCTCAAAATACCGTTCGCGGATGAGCTCTTGGAATTCACGAACGGTCATATCAGATTGGGGGGGCATTGATTTAGCCATAGGTTGTAAGTGTAGCCGACATTCTCCAAAAGGAAGGCGAACTCAGTGCAGATCCGGCTGGCGAACGAGAAAGGGAAGACTACACTCGCATTCCGTGGGAGTGACCAATGGGGAGAGTGTGGTTCTAGGAGCCTTGATGTCTTCAGATAATACGAACAATCAACAACCTCAAGTGCAGTTGTATACTGATGGAGCTTGCTCAGGTAATCCTGGCCCTGGAGGGTGGGGATTTGTGCTTCGGCATCCGACCACGGGCAAAGAGATCGAGCGAACCGGCGGTGCCCGCGACACGACCAACAACCGTATGGAGCTGAGTGCGGTCATCGAAGGGTTGAAAGCACTCACCAAGCCCAGTCGGGTTGAAGTCTATTCGGATAGCCAATATGTTATCAAGGGATTGAAAGAGTGGATGGCAGGCTGGAAGCGCAAGGGGTGGACGAGAGGCAAGAAACGTGAGCCAGTGCAAAACGTAGATTTGTGGAAAGAGCTTGATGTCCTGAATGGTATTCACACGCTGGATCTCCATTGGGTGCGCGGGCATGCTGGCCACGACGAAAATGAGCGATGCGATCGGCTGGCGGTCGAAGCCCTTGAACAATTTCGATATTGAGATGAAAAAGTAAGAGCAACGCAGATGACACTCAATCGTTGGGGAATTCGTGAATGGGGGAGTGCAACCGTAATCGCTATCGCGCTCGCTGCGATTGTGGTGTGGCTGCAGTGGTGGTGGGGATTCATTCCCATTGCGATTGGTTGGATTGCGGTCGCGGGGTTTTTTCGTGATCCGGTGCGTCGCGTGCCAAACCATTTGCTTTCCACAATCATGCTCAGCCCGGCAGATGGCACAATTAGCGCAATCGAGATGTATGATTCGCATGAAGCAACGAATGATGAGCCCGCAGTATGCGTGCGTATTTTCTTGAGTGTACTCAATGTTCACGTCAATCGCTCACCCGCAGACGCGACGGTTCTTTCTAAGATTTATAGGCCGGGCAAATTTCTCGACGCGCGCACTCCAGAGTCAGCAAAAATCAACGAATCCAATCTGATCATCCTGGAGCGAGACAATGGTGCGGGGGAGACTGAGCGATTTGGCGTGCGGCAAGTCAGTGGGAAAATTGCACGACGGATTGTGGACCCGACGACTGAAGGTCAGCAACTACAACGTGGTGAACGATTTGGATTAATCAAATTTGGTTCGACCACTGAACTGATCCTTCCTCGCCCGGATGATGTCGCGGTGATGGTTCAAGTTGGCGACAAAGTAGTTGGTGGGATCACACAGCTAGCGGAGATTGCCAATGTCTCAGCCTGATGCGTCAACACTCGGCCAAGAGCAACTCAATGACCTGCTCCACGAAATAGCCGCAAAGACTCCCGCCCCGGGAGGTGGTGCGGTGGCTTCGATGATCGGCGCAATCGGCGCCGCCTTGGGACAAATGTCCATGCGGTATTCCATTCGCAAAAAGACCCCAGATGAAAAACGCACTCAAATCGAAGGTTATCTCGATCAATTTGACTGTTACCGAGAGCGGATGTTGCAGGCGGCCGATGCGGACGCGAAAGCGTATGGCGAATTGAATCGACTACAGCGTTTGGATGAAAATGATCCTCAACGGATTGCTCATTGGAAAGATGCAGTGCAAGGGTCCATACAGGTCCCGCTTTCGGTCGTAGATGAAACGCTTGCCATCTTACATGTGCTTCGAGAGTTTGCCCCCCTTTGCAATCGTTGGCTGCAGAGCGACTTGGCAATTGCCGCAATTCTGGCCGAATCGACTGCTCGCAGTGCGGCGTGGAATGTGCAAGTGAATCTGCCGTTGCTTGCTGATCCGGAGGCTCGATCGCAAATGGGAGCTGCCATTGCTCAGGAATTGGCTCAGGTAGTTGAGATTACAGGGTGGATTGAGACTTTCTGCCGATCAGAACATGGTTCGGACTGAACATAGAACCCATTTTTCGCCGATGAAATGACCGTTATGGATACCTACGACGGCCACGATTATCGAAACAAGGACACTGTGTCTTCTTCCGTTCAGGCTGCTTCAAAGCCTTGGTTGATGATCTGGTTTCGCTGTTGTGATACCTATGGCCGCATCTACCGCAATCAGGCAGGAACTCGGTATTCGGGGTGCTGTCCGATGTGTCGCAGTGCGGTGGACGCTCGGATTGGGCAAGGCGGCACCGACAGCCGAATGTTCGAAGCCCAATAGCGTGAGCGTCAAAGGGGGTGTGAATCAGTGGAATCATCCTCGTAGGTGCTACGATCTAGTATGACGAAGACCAAATCTACACCGCCAAATTCAAAACGCAATCCGAAAGAGGCACCAGCCTTCACCATCGGAAAGCCCGGCGGCCAATGTGTTCTGTCGAATCAACCGATTGAGCCGGGTGATCACTTTATCGCCACGATGTGCGAAGTACCCGTGGAGCCGGATGGGAAGGGTTGTGCGGATTCAAGCACGGGCGAAACAGGAACGATTCTAGGTCGTCGTGATGTGAGCGAAGAGGCATGGGAAAGAGGAGAGCGGCCGGATGGGATTGTCTTCTATTGGAGATCTTGCATGCCGCAGCCGAATGACAAGGTCGAGCCATTCGTGGACAATGAGGTCTTATACAATTTGTTCGAGCGTCTGGCAGATGATGCGGAATCGCAGCGACAGGCCTATCGCTTTGTGCTTGGGCTGATTCTCATGCGAAAAAAGGTCTTACGGTGTGTTTCGACGGAATGTCACGACGGTCAATCTGTCTGGATGATGAAGAGACGAGGCGATGCACCTGAAACACCGCCCGTGAAAATGGTCGATCCGCAGTTGGCGGACAGTGAAGTTCGCACCGTGGCGGATCAATTGGGCGAGGTTTTTCGTGAAGATTTTGAGTGATTTTGATGTTGTAAATATGCCTTTCTTACCCAAGATGAGTTTCAAATCCTCGAGCAGGTGGAGATTAGCGAAAGTGCTATTGTGCGCTATCGGTTTGATGTTCACATCCTCATTTTTGTGGGCCTGCAATGGACCGGGTAAGGATGTGGAAACCTCGACAATCGAACACATGCCGCCGAGCGATACCCTAACCTACGCTGAGATTGCATCTCAACAAAACATGCGAGTTAGTCGCGTCGAAAAATTATGGTCGCCCCTTAAATCTGATTTCAATTGGGTTGAAGATGGCAAAGGGCATCATGAGAAGGGCGAAGGGCATCTGATTTTGGTTCCGCCGAACAAAGTTGCGTTGACGTTTAGCAAAATCGGGGAGATTGGATTCTGGGCGGGTAGCAATGATGATTTGTTTTGGGTGTTCGAAGGTGCTGGCGATACTACTCGGATGTCAGTCGCGCGGAATTCGAATTTGCTCGAGGAATGTTGTGAAGCACTACCCGTGGCGGTTCACCCGCTCGAGCTCATTGATCTCTACGGCCTGTTCGCGTTTCCAGAGCTGCCCAACGTTCCGGTGACATTTGATAGTCAATTTAACGCATGGGTACTGAATTTGCCTGGTCGATGGAATCGCCGCCGTGTTTATCTTGATGTCAAAACACTCTTGCCGATCCAAGTAGAATTGATGAGCTTGACCTCGGGAGATGAGATAATCGCGACCGCCCATCTGAGCGATTACGATGTGCTTGATCGATTGGGGTTGGAGGATTCCTTACGACCAAGAATTCCCAAAAAAATCCGAATCGTTCAGCAGGGCTTCGATGGGCAGATCGAGATTGAAATACTCCGCCCACGCGATCGAACGCCTCGTGGAGCGATACGGCCGGCGGTGTTTGATTTCGAGGCAGTGAGGCGGTCGATGAAGCCGGATGAGGTCCATATACTGGACCACGCTTGTCTCGACCCTGCAGTGATCAAAGAGCAATAGTCAGGCGAGTTGCGCGCCTCGAAAATATGTCGTCAACCCGACGAATTGCTGCATCTTGGGCCTTCAACTTTGAGATAGATCAAAATCTGATCCGTGAGTTTAGAAAGATCGGCTATTGGAGATGATGAATTTTCAAACGACTGATACTCCACGCAGAAGCAAGTGCTTTGCCTTTCTCTTGGCCGTGGTCTTGAGTGTTTGGTCCAACGGGCCGGCTGGAGTGTCGCTCGCTCAAGATCATGATGCGGAGAATGCAGAGAATCAGACCCACCTAGTTGAGAGTGCTGGAAATCAAGACCAACCGATGCCGGAAGAAATTCAGCGCGTCCTGGCCACCGGTGATGGCGCAAATCTCTGGTTTGTTCGGTCGCGTCAACTCAACGACCAATCCTCGTTTCGTATTGCTCATCATCACACCGACATGGGAACGGGAGTTGCACGGGATGCGTTGCTCGTCGCCCAGCGACCGGAGGCCATGATCGCCATCGGTGATTCGTTGTTTGTAATTTTCACACCGCAGAGCCCTACTGAAGGCGGCAAACGAACCCGACAAGTCATTCGTACACGCGTTATGTTTGCTCAGGGGCGATCTGATTTTGTATACGATTCATCAAATCGTATGGGGCGGATTGTGGCGAGTTTGCCGGGCGAAGGGACGATTGCAGGTGTCGCCCACGACGGGCATGCACCATTTGTGCTCATTCAAAATGAGGCTGAAAAAGGAACCAGCCCAAACGCAGCAAACGATGTTGATTACGACAATCGAGGTACTGTATCGCAACTCCAGCTCCTGCGGTTTGCGTCAGGCAGTTGGCAGGAAATCGATATTCCCAGCGACTTGCGTCAATCATCCCACAAACACGAAGCGCGTATGTTGTCTGCAGCCTTGCCGACGCTTGTGTGGCCTGATTCGAATCGTGCATCTCATTCTCCTGGAATTATCCTTAGCCAATATGATTCTGAATTCGGTTGGCATAATACTAAATCAATCAACTTGGATCTTTCTCGTGTAGAATCATCATGTGTGGTACAGGAGCAGACCATTCTGGCGTTGAACGACGATGAAGATGCGGGTGTAATGGAGATTGTTCTGTTTCGCCAAGGCGGGCTCTATCCAATTGTGCAGCTTGGATCACTCTCGCCTCGGCGAGTACTTGTACACCTACCAAACGGCATCGGTTTAATGGACCAAGCGGAAGCTCATGAGCCAGTTACGTTGAGCACAATTGATATCACCACTGGCGTTCATGATTCTCCAATCACCATGGATCAAAGAGCGCAATTGCGCCAGGAAGATTTGAGCTTTCTCTTTCTCATGTCTGCGGTTTTGATTTCCATGGTAATCATGTTCCTCGTGCGCCCGAATCCTGCTGCAACACGAGTGTACTTGCCCGACAAGACGATGATTGCAGATATCCCCCGCCGTATGAGTGCTGTGCTCTTCGATCTACTTGTGTCGTTGTTCATCATTTCTTCGATCATGAGCGTTTCTTTTCTTGATATCGTTTCTAATTGGCCTCTTGCTCCCGACAGTATGGCTGAGGCGGAACCTGCGCTTTGGTCCATTCTGGTGACGATCATTCATTCCACGCTGGGCGAATTGATTTGTGGCCGGACCGTTGGCAAGATGATCGCGGGGTGCCGTGTCATTGGAATCGATGGACAACCTGCTTCGCATTTTAGCATCATTGTTCGCAACTTACTCAAATCAATTGTCTTGGTGATCCCACCTTTGGCAGCGTTTGTTTTTGTCAATCCCTATAAGCAACGGCTGGGTGATTTGGTGGCCAAGACAGTGGTCATTGCACGTCGAGTTGAATCTGATCAGTCGACAGAAAAGCAGTCGGATTCATCCGAAGGTGAAGATCAAGACTAATCCCGCAGTTTGAACCACCCATGCTGTGAGCGGAATTCCTATCGACAAACAACCAGCACATGCGTTTTTGGCGATATCGGCCCTAGATTTATCAACGGCAGTGCCTTCCTCCTCCAATAATTGAAGATTTGCAATCGGTGCGTTGCTCAAGCATCATCCACTCCAACGGAATAGCCGAAGTTTGCGTTATCAGCGCGCTCAATGTTGATTGACGCTGTCGATGTACTCAAATTTTACAGTCCAATATTCGACATCTTCGAGTATCCAAGGAGCATTCTGCATGGGGCCTGACGTCATTCGACAATTCGAGCGAAGTGAAGCTTCTCTAGTGGGCAAGCTCAAGGTACATCCGGATCATCGCAAGCAATTGCAGTTTTCCGGAGGTGCACCCGGAGCGGAGGATCCCAAGTCGCTCGATGTTGCCGTGGTTGATATTGGGCACGGCGGAGTTGGCATAAGAACCGAAGCGTACTTGCCTCGCAATGCTCGGTTTCAACTGGAAGTAGTTGCTGGATTCGCGACCACAGACAATGACCAACGACCGGAGTGGCTGCTCTCACATGCCGTGACTGCTCGTCGGTGTAAGCAGCTCGACAGTAAACCAACTTACCACTTTGGACTGGCGTTTGACGGAGGTGGGGCTGACATTGCAAATGAAATCGATCACATCCTGAGCATTTTGAATGCTCAATCAGATTTGCCATCTCCACCCTCACGTGATGAACATGAGGAGAGTGGAAATGCTTGAAGACAACACATTTCTCGAGCAGTCGCTCCTTGAAGATGAAATGATTAGCCCATCTCAATTACGTGCTGCGCGGGAGTTGATGAGTGAGATGGCGTGCCCGTTGAGTGAAGCATTGATCACCATCAATGCAATTGACAGTCGCACATTGGCTCTTGCCAAAGCAACGATTTGCGAATCGCCGTTTGTGGATGTTGATATCTTTGAGATCGACTTTGAAAACGCGCAGCTCCTGCCCAAGGAGTTCGCGGAATCTCATCTTGTGTTTCCTCTATTCAATATCGGTGGCGTCGTTACGCTTGGCACCGATGACCCACTTGATTCATCGATGATGGATCAAGTCCGTCAAATTTTGAAATGCGAAATTGATGCAGTTCAATGTGAAGCCAGTCCATTGCGATCCTTGATTGCCCGTGCCTACAGCATGGGACGTGGTTTGAGAAAGACCAGTGACGACGGATTGGTGACTGAGACGGCGGCGGGGCCTGGGGAAATTGAGCAAGCGGGACCAATCGTCGAAGCGGTCAATTCCATTCTTGAAGATGCGGTACGCTGTGGTGCGTCCGATGTGCATCTCAACCCGGATCAAAGTACACTGCATATTCGCTTCCGTGTTGATGGGCGTCTTCAATCTCGACAAGGGCCAACGCTTACAATGCATCCCAAAATTGTCCAACGACTTAAGGTCATGGCGCAATTAGATCTGACGCAAAGTCGAAGGCCGCAAGACGGCAAATTTCGGTTCTCATTTGGGGGCGATCCATACGATGTTCGCATGAGTGTTGTGCCCACCGTAGATGGCGAAAATGTTGTACTCCGTTTGCTCAGTGGGCAGGGGCGGATTGCAAACTACACTGAGATGGGGATGACAAGCGATATCGCATCGCAACTGTCGACCATTGCCAAACAACCATACGGCATATTTCTTGTCACCGGGCCAACCGGTAGTGGGAAGACGACCACTTTGTATTCGGTCCTCAATCGGCTGAACTCATCGGACAGCAATCTGATCACGATCGAAGATCCAGTTGAGATCCGCATGCCGATGGTCCGGCAGATACAGATCAACCACGAAATTGATATGACCTTCGCGAGAGCTTTGCGGTCAGTTCTTCGACAAGATCCGGATGTCATTCTCGTCGGCGAAATTCGAGATGAAGAGACTGCAGGGATAGCAATGCAAGCTGCGCTTACAGGGCACTTTGTACTGTCAACAGTTCACACGAATGACGCTGCAGGCGCGGTCGCTCGACTGCATGACCTAGGGCAAGCTCCCTTTGTGGTAAGCTCAGCACTGTTGGGCGTAATGTCCCAAAGGCTCGTACGGCGGATTTGCTCCAGTTGCGCATGTGAGGCGGCCGTAGACGATGCCAACTGGGAACGCTTGCGATTACAACACGATGCCAAAGTGCGCGAGGGTAGCGGTTGCTCCCAGTGCCTCCACACTGGCTATCAAGGTCGCATCGGACTCTTTGAGCTACTCGATGCAACAACCGAAGTGAAGGAAGCTATAGAGCGGGAAGCAAGCACGGATGAGATCAATCGAACTGCAATTGCAAGTGGAATGCGTCTCATGTGGCAGGATGGAGTCGACAAGGTGCGGCAGGGGCTTACAACGGTGAACGAAGTTGTGCGCACCGTTAGCACGAGGAGCCTAGCGTTGGTAGATTCGAACGTGACGGCGGCAACTCCGAAATGCTCGACCGATTCGGTTATCGGAGAGCAGGCAGCATGAGTGCCGAATCCTACCAATTTGAAGCAATAACCGCTGAGGGCAAGATTGAAAAAGGTTCCACCCAAGCCATCTCTGTGGATGCAGTGTTTACCCATATTACATCTGCAGGTATGACCCCACTAAAAATCGAAGTTTGTAAGAAAAATCGCAAACTCAAAGGCAAGGGCTCTCGGTCTGTTTCATTGCGCGACCTCTCAGTCTTTACTTACCAATTCTCGATTTTGATCAAGGCACGGATACCGATATCTGAAGGCCTGCGTTCTATCGCTGAAGAAGAGACAAACGACCATCTCAGAACAATCATTCTGGAAGTCGCGACAAGTATCAATGCGGGCAGCACGATTACCGATGCCATGATGTCCTTCGAAAGCACATTTGGCAACGTCTATATCCAATCCATTCGAGCGGCAGAAGAAAGCGGAAATCTAGTTCAAGTACTGGCTCATTTGTCTGAAATGCTGGAGCGTGAAGTTGAAATACGATCGCAAGTGCGTTCCGCGCTTCTCTACCCGATTTCAGTTGTGGTAATGCTCTGCATTGCAACCGTGTTTCTGCTCATGGTCGTAGTGCCGCGTTTCGCAACTATGTTTGCGGCTCGTGGCGTTGAACTGCCATTGCCTACTCGAATGCTCTTGGGACTCAGTGGGTTCATCATGCAATCGTGGTGGCTGATCATTCCCCTCTTTGTGTTTGGAGCCATTTTCATTCGCCGATTTCGGCACTCCAAAAAAGGGAGCATTGGACTGGATCGAATGTTGCATCGAATCCCGATCGTAAGGCAGCTCTTGCAATCCGCGGCGCTCTCACGTTTTGGACATGTCTTCGGCATTTCACTTTCCAGTGGAATCGGTATGATTGATGCGCTTGAAATGTCAGGCCGAGCATCGGGAAGACCGTTGCTCCTACGAGATGCAGAGCGTATGGCGGAACAAGTAGCACAAGGAAGATCACTAACGGATGTGCTGTCGTCATGCCCATATATGACGGGATTTGTGCGGCGCTTGCTAACGGCTGGTGAGCATTCTGCCGACCTTCCCGCAATGTGTCAAATCATTGCAAGGCATTACGATCGGGACGTCCGATACCTTGCAAAGAATATGTCAACATTGGTTGAACCGTTTCTAGTCGTCACATTGGCCGGTGTTGTGTTGTTTGTGGCCATTGCCATCTTCCTTCCTATGTGGAACATGATGGCGGTCGTCGGCTAGGTAAACACACCCGGAATGAGTTAAGTTTACTTGCGTCAAAGGACAAAGGGCATTGTTGCCCGAAGTCATGCTATGTTCCTTTGGATCGACTGGCCTTGCCGCAAAATGTTATGAAGATGGATATCGAATCTAGAACAGTAGCACAAAGGGAGCCTAGGTAAAATGAGAACAGTAGCCCAACATCGAAACCGTGCGTTTACACTTATTGAGTTGATCGCAGTCATTGTCATCCTCGCCATTCTCTCAGGCGTGGCTTTGCCAAAGTTCTTTGATTATTCAGCTCAGGCAAAAGTCTCCGCTTGCAAGGGTGCACTCGGTGGTGTCCGCGCTGGGATTGCCAACTATTATGCCAATCAAGCCATTGCTGGGAGTGCAGCCTATCCCACGCATACGCAACTAACCGCAATTGGTACCGTCATGCAGGAATCCATTCCTGAAAACCCGTACAACAGTTCGAGCGCTGTTCGAGATGCCGATGGCACCTGGAGTGCTTCTGATCCACCCGTTTCTGGAACTCAGGGATGGGCGTACGATGAAACCAATGGTAAGTTCTGGGCCAATAGCGATGGGTTGGACGAGAATCAATTCTAACAAATCTCGGATCTACTCCGCAGCGTCGAATGCGCAATTGTCAAGTCGTCGGCTCAACCGAGCCGACGGCTTTACGCTTATTGAATTGATCGTTGTCATCGTTCTCATTGCGATAATGAGCGCCACGACCGCACCGGTCCTTTTTAGTCTTGACAGTGCGCGGGTTAAGGCGGGAGCATATCAGGTGCTACGGGACATGCAATTTGCTCGACAACGCTCGGTAGCACTCGGTACTCGTCAGTGGGTTGTGTTGGATACGGATCTGGAGACCTGCAGCCTCTTTGCAGAAGTTGTGGGAAATCCGGGAAAAGCAAACCGGATTGCGACAACCAATGAAGTAGATGGCGGCCCGTTTGTAACGGACCTTTCCACCGGCATGTTCAGCGGTGGAGGCTTATCAACAGCTGATATCGATGGTGCGGCCGAAGTCGGGTTTGATTTTCTTGGGCGGTCAGTTGCTTCGAGTGAAGCAATGTTGCAGACCGATGGAACAGTGACTTTCATCGGTGGATATTCCATAACCATTGTTGCGCAAACAGGTCATTGCTACATCACCGATCCGTGACTTAAACGCAATTCACATCATACGGCACACTGGATGGCACTCTATTCGATTCAATCTCGAGCATGCTCAAGGGCATTCACGCTAGTCGAAGCGGTCATGGCACTGGTCGTCATGGCAGTTACACTTACGCCTTTGCTCATGGCGATGACACAAGCTGCCGAGTCGCAAATCGGGCCCATCGCTGCTTCCCGTGCTCGGTGGCTCGCTACCGAAAAGATGGAAGGTATTATCGCGGATCGACACAGCTCAACTCGAGGGTGGTCGTACATCTCCACGAGCAACTACACCACAGAGAATCCGATATCCACGGATAGTGATTTTACACGCTCTGTCACAATCGCAGAGACAGCGGCCGACCTGCAATCTTCAGGCACAGGATACAAATCTGTGACCGTGACGGTGAGCTGGACGAATTTACGTGGCGAAAGCCGAACATTGACATTGGCTACCGTGTTGACATCGTTCTCCTAAAGATCGCAGTGCAAAGGACGTTCCGTGCAGAGACTCATTGGGTACCATTATCCGCATCGCCGGGCTTTTACGCTTATTGAGGTGATTACTGCAATGATGATACTTGCCGTGATCGCCGGGGCTGCTTCTCTAATCCTCGGCCAGCTAGCTGTTACATATCGTGACCGTGCGCTCCAAGGCCAACTCCATGTTGAAGCTAGTATCACGCTGGACCGAATAGCCCGCGAAATACGCGATATCGAATCGGTGCAAAATCAGAGTGGAGAGTATGTGCCCGACATTTCTGTCGCTACTTCGGCATCCGTAGTTTGGGAATCGGGGCATGCAATAGCGTTTTCTGGAAGCACTCTGACGTACAGCCCAGGTCCAGCAAGTTCGCCGGTATTAGCGACAGATGTGTTAGCCTTTGAACTCGTATTTCAAGATGAGAATGGATCATCGCTTATGAGCGGATCCTCTGTTCCCTCGGAGAGTTTGGAAGACATCCGGAGGGTAGCGATTGCGGTAACGATTGCTCGGAGTGGATCTAGCGACTCACTGCACACTCTAATCTTCATTCGTAGCATGATGACGACAACGGATGACTAGACTAGGAGCGTTGGTTGAATGTCAATCAGAGTACTTCAACAATCTGGATTGCGAATGCGCGTGACCACAGGTCGTCAACGTGGAACAGTATTGGTGGCGATACTGGCGTTCATGTTGGTCGCAGAATTGGCGGTCCTTGGACTCATTCTCAACATATCACGATACCAGCATTTGACCTCTGACCGAATGAACACGGTTCGGGCGTTCTATGCGGCCGAAGCTGGAATCAACATGGCCGCACGAGAGATTATTGTCAATACAGATGAAGATGGTGATGGAATAGTGGGCAGCATTTCGAATGACGGAAACGAGGCAAACGATCCTACTTT
>PJEL010001561.1_pt1 | contig 22779 bp, 17 predicted proteins | sample 1853271 | NCBI WGS metagenome assembly PJEL01 (sample SAMN08108733, study PRJNA415343) | Invertebrate metagenome, whole genome shotgun sequencing project. | host: Globobulimina | place: Sweden: Gullmar Fjord | collected 2015-08
TGATGATGAGCTCTATACAGCAGTAAGCTTGCATGCATCATCATCTGATCTATACAGTAGCATACTACTTGTAGAAGACTAGAAATACAAACATCTATAGATTAAAATATATATATATGAATGTATCTATCTACATGATAATGACTCATGGTAGTCTCTTCGACTGTTGGCAAGCATTGCATCCGTTGTAGTCTTCGTCATATATCATCATCATCAACATCTCATTCAGGGAGCATTGGTACTCATCATCATCATCTGATATGTCCATGTACTCGAACGTATCATCATACAGTGGTGTATAGACGATTACTGACAGGGATGACTGCTGTGCAAACAGAGGCTTCTGTCGCTTCAGCAGAGGCACAGAAAGGCGTTCATTCGTTTGATCCAGAAGAACAGCAGCATATTATAGATAATGTACGTCACATAGAGAAAGAAAATAGGAAAGAAGATGTACCACACGCCGATGCAGCATGGGAATGGTTTACAAACACCCTTGGAGCACCAAGGTTGTGGGTTGCCCCAATGGTGGACCAGAGTGAGCTGGCATTCCGTGTGCTGTGCAAACGTCATGGGGCGGAAGCTGCGTATACTCCGATGCTGCACGCCCGATTGTTTAATGAGACACAGGCGTACAGAGAGGAACATTTCACGACGACATTTGATAGTCCAGAGGAAGACAGGCCACTCTTGGCACAATTTTGTGCAAATGATCCGGATACGTTGCTAGCTGCTGCAAAGCATGTGGAGCCTTTTGTTGACGGGATCGATATCAACCTTGGTTGTCCCCAACGGATTGCTCGGAGGGGGAAATACGGGGCATACCTGATGGATGATATCCCTCTGATAGAATCTCTTGTGAGAATCCTGGCAGAGAACCTCTCTGTTCCAGTCACCGTAAAAATCCGTCGGTTCCCTGACGTACAAACAACAATTGAATATGCTGCTCGTTTGGAAAAGGCTGGAGCGAGTATGGTGGCAGTGCATGGGAGGACACGGGGAGAGAAGAGGGCAAAAAGCAGCATGGCATGCTGGGAGACCATTGCTGCAGTGAAAAAAGCATTGCATGTGCCAGTACTTGCAAATGGGAATCTTAGAAACATACATGATGTTACTCATTGCCTGAAGATTACTGGAGCGGATGGGATCATGTCTGCAGAGTCATTGCTGGAAGACCCAGCAATGTTCTCACCCAAGAGATTGTTACCTGGAGGAGAATACAAACCCGTGCATGGGCCTGAATTACTTTTAGAATACTGTGACTTGATCGAAAAATATCCCACTCCTGGAAGAATGGTAAAAGGGCACGCATTCTCTTTGCTTGGTCCCTGGCTTACAGAGTTTGTAGATTTACGGGAAGAACTTCGGAGTATACATCTAGATCCAGAGAACCTTCGGGAATTCACAACAAAGGTGATTACAAGGATGAATGAAACTGGCAGAGAATATCCCGTTCCGGCAATGTCAAAGAGAAAGCTGGACGCTTTGGAACGAGAGGCAGCGAGGGAAGCTGCCATAGCAGAGCAAGAAAAAGAGTCCCAAGCCCTGGCAGACCTGGACAGATGATATCATTTGTGTGTTCTTTCTTTCTTTCTTTCTTTCTTTCAGAATGATCGTATTATTACTGTAGTATATATTTAATACCTTGTATAGATGGTACGATGTATTCAAAAAATTCAATCAAAAACATCAATACTGCTACTGAACTGTAATCATGTCATCAAGCTCAATGTCCTTGACATCATCTGTGCCTTCAAAGTGTATCAGGACGGCACTCTCCCGTGCAAGATCAGATATTCCAATTCTACCTTTCTTACGTATGAAAGAAGCGACATTTCGCATTTCTTCATCAGATATGTATATGTATTTACCTCTATCATCCATGATGCCGGTGATACGTTTGCTTGACTCCAGCTCTCTGACCTTTTCAATAACCTCTGAAGTTCTGATACTAAACTGGGCTGCAATATCCTCTAATGGAACCATTTTCCTTTTCTTAATGTATTCAACCATATTGTGCAGCAACTGCTCACCTTGCTCTTTGCTCTGAGCATCCTCTCCTGCATCATCAACTGTAAACATGTGCATCCATTTCTCAGCTTCTTCCTGCTCCTTTGCCTCCCTCTCTTCAGCTGCACGCAGGATTTCCTCTTCTTGCGCACGTTCTATAGCTTCTCTCTCAGCATCTTTCTCAGCCCTCTTTGCCTCATAGGCATCCCTGCGTGATACAGGCTTTTGCTGTTGCTCTTCTATTTCCTCTTGCACATCTTCGTCAGCAGGTTGGCCTTGCCTCCTCTGTCCACCTCGCCTTCGCCGCAGTCCAGCTCTAAGTCTATTTGATCTATTTTCTAACTCATGTTGATCACCTACGTCGGCTTGTAACTCTTCCTTGCTGGAGATTCTCGTTGCTGCCAGGAATGTGACAAACGCAATCGTTGCAAGTGCAACAACTGCAAGGACCAGAGCAAGGCTCATGGTATATATCTACATGTATAGTTTTTACTCTAACAGATTATATTAAAAAAGTAAAAAGATGTACATGTGTCTCACAGACGGATATTCCTTGCAATGACATTCTTGGAACTTTTCAAATACATGGATTCATTTGCCTGTATGAAGTGATAGACAGGGGTTGACTCTTGGCAACCTGTGTCTATACATATCACATTGTGTATCCATGATCACTCGTCAGTTACCAAGGAAGGGTCGCATTGTGGATATTCCCTGCAGGAACTGTCTTGATTGATTGTTCCTGCATCCAGCTTGTTTTTGCAGCACTGAGCACAATTGTCCGGTGCAGTGGTAATGCATAGAGATCCTAAAGTGGCTCCCATGGATGGCGATGGTGAAGGTGGTGGTGGTGAAGGCGATGGTGATGGCGATGGTGAAGGTGAAGGCGATGGTGGTGATGGTGAAGGTGAAGGCGATGGTGAAGGCGATGGTGAAGGAGATGGTGAAGGCGATGGTGAAGGTGAAGGTGAAGGCGATGGTGAAGGTGAAGGTGAAGGCAATGGAGGTGATGGCGATGGAGGTGATGGTGATGGAGGCTTGGGGCTTGGTGGTCTTGGAATGAAGGGAGAGCACTGAAGAGTCTCGCATGATGGGTCCGAGTAGTACATTCCATTCAATACCTTTGTCCAGCAACATGCCCTGCAATTGTTTGGACCAGTAGAAATGCACTGGCTTCCTGGCATTGGTGGGGCTGGAGGGGCTACGAATGGAGAACATTCAAAGGTAAAGCAACTGCTGTCGCTATCCATTGTCTCTTGGTATAATTTTCTCAGACAGCATGCTCTACAATTATCAGGTCCAGTAGAAACACACTGTGAGCCCACAGGTGTTGGTGGTGGTGGTGGAGGAGACACACATCCTTGATCACACGAGCAAATTTGCCCCACAACAGCTCCAGTGAATGTAGGCTCCTTAATGACTGTTACCTCAATAGGTTCAACCTTTTTGCAAGATCCCTCTACCAAATCACACGTTCCATTGCTGTATGTGACTCCATTTGACGCATTTCCACTGATTGCCAGCCCTTGCAGACCTCCAATGTAGACTGTCCCAGTTGATGATTGCGTCAAAAGATCAGCACTCGTACTCACCTGATTTAAGACGACGTCTCCACTGCCTTGGAGGGTGACAAGTTCCACTGATCCCATGCTTCCAGTCACATTCAAAAATGCATTGGATGCATGCAATATCTTCAGGTTGGAGGATCCATTCACAAGTCCAAGTGTCGTTGGCCCAGTGAACTGCCCTGTCTGGACTGAAATAGAACCTCCACTGAATCCACTCAGAGCTGTCAGAGAACTGCTACCACCTTGGCCCTTGTTTATAATGCTCTTCAAAGCAGAAGCTGGCATTGTCACCCTCACCCCAACTGGAGACTCTGTTCCAAATATTCCAGTATTTTCGACATTCAAAGTTCCATCCTTGACATAGACATTAATCTTGTCAACAATGTCCGAGTCACCAATCAAATCCACCTGGAACAGATCATCAGATGGAACGATAGTCACCTGAATAGGTGAGCACTGTTGGACTGTATCAAAACTTGACGTGTAAAGAGACGTCTGTATAGTCTGGCAGAGACAGACATGCCCTTGTAACACCAAGAGTATTGAAAGAGAGAAGAGCTGAAAGAATCGCATGTTGATATTCTAGAAGTACTTATGTAGTTATGATATCAACACGGCGGTGACGAGGCATATCTTTGTAGTAGATATATCATCACGCGTCGATCCATCCAAGAAATACATCTCGAGGCAGTTGAACACGTGGAGAATCCATCTGGATGGATTCAGCAAAATCCATCCTATTCATAATGTCATGCATGCATGCATGCAGTTGCATGGTCATGATCAATAGATAGATTGGTTATTTGTGACGTCAACATGATGATTTTGATCCCTCTCTCGTCGTATATCATCAGAACGTATATGTAGTTGGTTACCAGCTGACATGTGCCCACTGGTACCAGTACCCACTGGTGGGGGTATGCACGTACATACCAACACATTCATCCACCATCTCACATTGTTGATCTTTTCTTTTATTATAGGTACATATTATAAGATAATGTATCATCACTATTTGGTACTACCACAGTATTACAGACTTATGACATCGTAGAAGACGTGAAACTTTTCAAGACATGGCAAGAGCATTGGCGACTGTATTTGCATCGTCAGACTACCGTCTTGTCCAGACAGATACCAAACATGATGAAGATAATCTTGAATTATTGACATCTGAAGTATCGGTACTAAACGTACATGGTCAGGAGGAGAATCCAAGTTCAAGTGGTCGAGGGAGCAAAAGTGGGACTTGTCTTGCCTGTGGAATATCGTCTTTTGAATCTCTAGCAGAACAGCGAGAACACTTTAAGGCAGACTGGCATCGATATAATGTGAAATTGAGGGTTCTTGGTCGGGCAAATGTGAGTGAAGATGAATTTAATGCCATGGTTGAAGGGGATGATGATGTTGGGTCTATTTCTGGGAGTGATGATGGTAGTGACGAAGATGAGGCTGGGCAGGTATCTGGAAATATGCGAGGAGAGTTGTCTCCTTATTATATATTCAATGTGCAAGATAGAGAGAATGGGGGTACTGCACATATTGGTATTTGGAAATGCCTGTTGGTTCCAGATGATAAGAAGAGGATGCATCGAGAGGATGCACAACAGGCATTTGAAAAGCTCCTGTCTTTCAACTCAATTACACAGCAATGGGCAGTGCTGATGCTTCAAGGTGGGCATTTTGCTGGATGTATATATACGATACGTCAAGGACAGTGTGAAGGCAAGGCTGTCCATGAAGCTGCAGAATCCTGCATCACAGAAATCAAGCACAAATCATTCCATAGATACGTTGTCAGGGCAAAGGCGGGAGGCAAACAGTCAGATAAAGATGCTACTGGCAAATATGCAAAATCTGCTGGGTCTCGACTACGTCGATACAACGAGGCTGTTCTTCAAAAGGAAATTGTGGAAACACTGGAGGAATGGCATGATCTTTTGTCAGAATGTTCTCTGATATTTGTATCTACCCCTGGATCAAATAGATTGGTTTTATTTGGGGGTGACAGCCCCCCTCTGGACAAAAAAGATGAGCGCATTCGGAAGATTCCATTCATTACAAGAAGGCCAACAATGTCTGAAACAAAGAGGGTTGTACGGACCCTTTTGACCATGTATTCGTTTGAACTTTCCTCTGCTACCACTTCTGCTGTTTCTAAAAAAGATACCGAAACTACTTTTCAAAGGAATGAGCAGAGGCAACAGGCTGAAGATAAGCGGGTTGCTGCAAAGTTGGAGCTTCAGAGACAAGAAGAGCTTGGAAAAGAAAGGAATAGAAAGAAAAAGCAGAGGCAGAAGGAGCAAAAGCGGCGATTGAAAATGCAGGAACATCATAATGTAGATGATGAACAACATGATGAGCAACATGGGATAGAAGAAGAGAGTCATGGTGAGATTGACTTGGAAGCTGAATTGAAAAGCCTGGCAGCCTCTGTGGTGGCACCCCGGAGTAAGCCAGTCCCAGTAAAGAAAGAACCAAAGGCACGTTCAAAAATATCTTCTGAAGATCTTGCATCAAGACGGGAGAAAATGGCGGCAGCTGCAGAAGCTCGGGCAAAGGCACTCGCAGCAGCCTCAAGTACCCAAAAACTCTATCAATAAAATGTTGCATTCTTCTGTGCAGGGATATTCCCCATCTCCAGGTAGAATTGCAGCAGTTGCATCGTTGTGTGCATTTTTCGTGGCTTACATGATGCAAAAACACAAGTAATATATGTATCACGGGTATCTTGCTCATTTCATGGATGGATACAAATCAAATCTTGATAGTTGTACACTGTTTGCCTTGGCAGGCTCTCTGACTGATTGAATGTGAATTCTAAATTGTCGCGAACGTATTGATTCTTTCTGTAATTTAAATTGGATTGTTTCACCTCGCATAGCGAATGAAACTTGATCTCGGGTATCAACAGTGACCCACTGACCATCTTCATCAGCAACCTGAAAGATGAAACAGCAGGGGTCTCTCTCGGGTGCATCATTGGCTGACGTTAGTGAATACCTCGATACAGATACTGGATCTTGTGATGGAAGAATTCGAAATTCTAGAATAGAGCCAGTTTTAGAGACTCCTCCAAAATCAAGCCATTTCGTATGGTCTAGCCCATCAAATGCCTTTTCAGCAGTTTCGCCTTGAGATTCATTCTCCCCAGAAGCTCTACACGCTCTCCCATCAATTTCAATACATTCTGGGTTCTTCCGAAGCATTTTGGTCACTCTATATCTATTAAATTCTATTGCATCGGAATCACCCCGGTCCGATTTTACTGAAGTTCCAGCCTCCCCCCTTTCTGCAACCCATTGTGCACTCCCAGTTGTTCGTCCTGGAAGTTGTTTGTCAACCTTGACATCCAGCATTTTCAGTTTTTCTAGTGCATCTATTCTCTCTAATGTTACTCTCTCAGTGTCACTGCAATTTTCTCGCAAATGCCTTGTGAATACATCGCAGCATATTGACAGCAATGCACGGCCTTCTTCCTCATCTTCAGAATATGGCATCGTTCTGTACCTAGCGGAGACATCAGCAACAGTATTTCTATCCACAGCGACACATTTCTTAACCGACTTTCCCCAACCTTTTTCATATAAAAGTGGCGTGTCCACAATTCCTTCGCAAGGGTCAACATGAACCCAAGTCTGCTCTTCTTGCAAGTATACTTCATTCCAGACATGATCAGCAAAATCGCAGACAAGCCTCACATCAAATTGCATCGCTTTACAACACAGTCCAAAACAATTCGACCATTCTCCACAACGACCCTTTCGCGTTTCCAACAATTTACACGGGTCATTATATCTTGGAAACCGTGTCTCATTGTGACACACAGTACATCGATAGACTTCTGTTCTAGAGGCCTTGTGAGTCTTTTCTTCCTCAAGAGGCTGCACTGTTCTAACGAGAAATGTCTTATTCATGCAATAGTCACATATTGGCGCGTCGACCCATTTGAAAAATTGCGTTTTGAACCACTGTGTGAGCCCAGTGAGGAGGGCCCTTTCCTTTGTCAACTTTGGATTTTCCTCAAGTAGCCGACTCAGGGACGAGCTCTCCTCTGCTTCTCGGGTCAAAATATCTACAGGTATCAAACGTATAGCTAAAGACTTGGATGTTTCATTGTACGAATTGATCTTCGCAAGACTGTCAATCACAGTTGTCGTCAACTGTTGATCAACGATTCCCAACTCCTGTTCCAATACCAGGCGAGCTGCAATTATGGGAGACATTCTATCAACCTTTCAGATGATATTATAAAGAAAATTGATGAAATTATTGTATGGTACAGAGCAAAAGCCTTCTTAGACAAGATTGTTGCAACTGAAATTCCAGTTCCTGTAAACCTAGACCTTTAAAGGCCACACGTGCTGGCAAAAATCTCGTTTTGATTCAATATTTTGGGAGTACAACATTATCACGGCTGATTACGAGGCATTCTGCTGGTCATGTTGGAGGAATGATGCTCCAAGGTGATGCATGGTGACTTCTCCTGAGGTAGCCTCTTCAATTTCTTCAAGTGATTCCACCAGTTTTATCTTCCTACCAGCCTTTTTGGACACAAAAGGCCTCATAAACGCCAAAATAGCTCTCAAAAATCCTGATGGTCTCACAAGTATAATGTACTGTACGTTTTTCCGGAAAGGCCTTGGCAGTGCTTGGTATGCTCCCATGATCCAAAATGTTGGAAGACTAACCTTCTTTGCTGTGAACACAATCACATAGTCGCCAGCACTGACAATAGGGTGCAAGTGTGTCTTCACATATGTAACTGCAGACGATCGCATTTTGTGAGGAATCGCATCAGCATCCAGGACTACGACAGGTCTTCCCAATGCATCGATACCTTCCTCATATACCAGCCCTTTGAACACAGACTCCCATTCAGGGCCCATATCAACCTTTGGTAACGCGTTTGACACCGGTTCTTCTTTTGATTCTTCTACAGTCTCATCCTCTACAATGTTTTCTTCTTTCACTGCATCTCCTTGGACTTGGAGAGATATTTCTTCAACAATTTCCCCAGACAGTTCTCCCACCTGTTGTGATGACTGAGAATCAAATCTTTCAGCAGCCCATCCTGGAGATGCAGGTGTCAGCGAGCGAGGACTTGTTCCAGACGAGGTGCATGCAGACGATGCAGCAATGATCGATTCGCTGTTTTTTCTCATTTCCTGAGAAGAATCCTCCATGTGTACCTTGACACCTCCATCCTCCACATCAAACCTCACACAGACAGACCGAACTCTCATCGATTCTTGAGCACCACCGTCAATGATATCTGAGCCATCTTCATGCGTAATTGTTGACTCATTTTCCCGCATCGTTCCCACGGTCGAAGCAGCTCCAGTCAGTTCATCTTCATATGCAAGAGGGACCTCATACACAGACTTGTCATCCTTCTCTGCATTCATAGAGCTTGCAATTGATCGTTGATCAAAGTCGCCCTTCTTTTGAACACCTGCCCAGTGAAGAGAATCAAGACCAGGGGCACTGTAGTCCTGTGCGACGTATTCCTTCGCCTGTGAGATAATTTTACTTCCAGTTAAATCATCGTCCGTGCCAACCGTGCTCACTCGTGGAGATATCCCATGTTCCGAAGCAGTTGATACGAATGTGTTCATAGGACTAAGTTGTGACTCATCAATCTCTCTGTCGATGTCCGTTGAGAAACGACGAAGACTGCCATTATCGCTCGGCAACGATCCAACCTCGACAGTGTTCGGATGTGTCATGTTCTCTCGTTTCTTTCCTTTTTCTACACTGAGTTAGTATATCTAGAAAAGGAATTTGTTTTTCTTATAGTATCTATGCGACGAGGGATAAAGTTTGTCGAATCGAATCTGCAGTTGAACCTCTCAGGTGACCTCTGGAGGTCTGGCCTCTGCAGGCAGAGAATGCCAGCTGCCATCTCCTCCTGAGAGGTGACAACTCTCAATATATATGATATGTAACTATTTCACACCATAGTCTGTCTATTGCACCATTTACACTACACTATCTTTATATATATTAGCAGGACAGTTTACTTCTTTCCTCCCTTCTTGGCCTTGGCAGCAGCAGCCTTGGCAGCAGCCATTTCCTTTGCCTTTTGGAGCTTGAGCACCTTTTTCACAATCTTCTGCTCCTCAACAAGGAAAGCACGAACAATTCTCTCCTTCACAACACCAGCTGCCAAATGTCCTCCATAGGCGCGGTGAATTGTCTTATTCTTTTTGCTAACCTTCTTGAGGGTGTTTGGGCGAACAGCTGGGAGACCATGGAGGCGCTGGCCAGAGATTGGGCAGACTGGATGGGATGTCTTCTTCTTCAAAGTCTGGTACTGAAGCTTTCCTCCAGGAGTCTTTACAATTCTCTGCTTATTTGACTTTGTAGCATAGCTATGCTTGCGGCGGTATGTGAGCCTCTGAACCATCTTGCCTTTCTATATGGTATAAATACCTGCATATACATGGTAATATGTGTAAGAAATATGTGTATGTAGTCGAACGCCGCACGACCAGGGGAAATTGTGTCCTCCGGACCAGCTTGGGAACGAGAATCAGCAGGAACACTTGTGCCCCATGGTGCTCATCCATTCTTTTGATTATATATGATTATGAATCTCTAAGAAGAAAGAAGGAGGCAGCACGACCAATCCCAGAAAAAACATGTCACAGACACCGCCAAGTCTGCCGGCTTGGCATTCTTTCACTCAAGACAACCTCTACCACCATGTTTCTCCTCTATATGCTATCATCAATGTTCAATAGAATGTGATTCTCTATGATACCATGTTCCATTGGCTTCGAGGTGTCTTGAAGCATCCGGCCGTCACCGTGACTGTCTGTCTGCGTGGGAGCACAACTGTAGGCATCAGCAACCCATACATACCTAATCGTTCTATAAATAATTTTAACAACTCTTGTACCCCTGGAGTCCCGCATGTATCTGGTTCAAGGCACTTTGAAAGGAATCCGTCAGACCTCTAAAGTGCGAGAATGATAGGAATCTACCATCAAGCATTTCCCTGGATGGTACGAGAATATCATTTATCACGACCGCCTGAAGGAAAAACGTAAAACTTTATTTAGAAATTTCTAAAAGATTAATTTAGAAAAACGACACGATATTCTTCCGCAACAGGAAGAAAAAAGGAAAGAAACGTTATAGAAGGGGCTCGAAAAATATATTCTTGCATGTATTGCTGCAGCAACAGAGGTACAGTGCTTGGCTGCAAGCTGTCAGAGGTGATTACGGTTGTCCAACTACTTTAGATTATACTTCGGGGTTGCTCATTATGTTCACAACCTGTATATTCTTCTGATGCAATCAGAAAATATAAAAATGATGGCAGGTAGCACGTTGGAAAATGCTGGAGAAGATTCGAACGAGGTGACTGGTGTCTCTCAACAGTCAATGGGCGGTCCGACCATCACTCCATTGTCTGGACTGGCGATTGGAATGTGGAAAAGTAGGAAACATGAACATTTATGGATCCTCGTGGCACCTGAGAAGGAGATATTTGTGTTTCTGGTGAAGCCCTGGAGGGAGGAAGGGAGGTTGTCTGGGGAACATGGTGAATCACGGGTGAAAACGTTTCAAAACCGAGATGCTGTGTTGAAACAATTTGGCGCAGAGAGTCCTTTTTCATTTCATCCTTCTAGTGAAAGGGGTGAAGGTGTTGTCTTTGGATTTGAAGTTGGATGGAAGCATGTGAAGGGTGTGAACTACCAGAACCCTCTTGTGCACCACGGGAAATTGGTGCTTGAAGCGTGTAACGTTGAAAAGAAGGAATTTTCAAGTATGAAGCAGGTAAAGCAATATTATGGGATCATATCTGCGGGAGATCACACCGTGTGTCGATGTGGAGGGGATGGCAGTAGTCTAGATAATGAGATTGTAGACGGTGCGAGGGAAAATCTGTTGGAGCGCCTGGACAAGGCTAGAGAAGAATCAATAGTATCCTGCTCTATTAACCATAGTACCGAAGATTCTCATTCTTTCGCATTCTGTGATCCGGAGGAGATGAAATCTGATGGGGACAGTAACCTGGTTGAAGATGGTGTATCTTCCTCTGCATTTTCAGCGCGGGGATTTTTCACGTCACTGAGGCGGAGAAAGGTAAAACAAACTATGAAAAAGGAAAAAGTGGTGGAAGAAGTGGCTGAAAGCACGCCTGCACATGTTAGCTCGCTCAAAATACATGTTCCAGACACAGAGCCCTTGTCATGCAATCAAAGCCCCTTGAGCGTTCGTGAATATCGTTTCAGGACAATATCTGCGGAATGGACAAACGTTCATGTACCCTGTGCATTACTTCCCGTGTTTGAGCATGAAGAGAGGCTTTTGAAAATGTACGAAAGTGGCTTGCCAGCATGGTCAATGTTTTTACCATTTTGGGGTTTGTATTATAGGCCTTGGGTGCGGTCCATGACCTGGTTTCTGTTTTATTTATTTTCAATCTTTTCATTGGCTGTTGGATTTTGGGATCTCTATAAGACCTTGCCTGGTTTGCAATCCGCTCTAAGCAAATTGGTTGAATCTATGTGGCTGCCACCAACAGCGGTACTGCAATGGATAGAGGAGCACGCCCAAATTCGACTTTCTATTTTACTAACTTATTTATTCGGAAAGAGCGAAGTCTTTGTGTTTGTTATGAAGAACGCGAGTATATGGTGGCGGAGTCTATGCGCTGTATTCGAACCTGTTACCCGTATCATGGCCCCAGTACTGGCGACAGTCAAAATTGCATTATCTACCATGACTACAACGGTTGTTGTTCCTTTGAAAATGGTCCTGTCATTGTTTTGGACTCCATTTTCAATTGTATGGCAAGCATCTCAGCATGTGTGGTTTGGATTATCAGCCATCTATAGCATCCTGGTGGGTGCATTCAAGGGCTTGTCCCTGGGATCATCTGCAGCAAATCTCGTCTCATTTGGGCAGGGGTCAACCGCAACTGAAGGTTGGCTATTATTATCCGAAGCTATGAGAGCATCGTTTGTTAAGGTGTTACGGGCAACAAACTCTGTGTGGAAATTCTTCATAAACATGTGCAATGGTATCTCTAGACATAGGATTACATTATCGAGAAGATACAAGCGGTGGAGAATACGTTGCCAAGAGAGCCTCAAAGCAATCTTAATTTCAGTCTTTTGGGCAATCTCCGAGTTCTTTTTACACATATACGAGAAAATTTTTCCTACCCATAAATCACATATCGAAGCCAGCAGTGCAGAAGCACAAGAAGAGAAGAGCAAGGAGCATGATTCACTCTCGTTTGCCAATGCATTCCAAAGTAAGCAGGATTCTCAAATATTTGATGATACAGCATCTTCAATAAAGCATACATGATGCATTAAAACTGACTAACATATATATATATATTATTACTTACGACTCTTTTTAGACTTGACCTTTTTCTCCTTTTTAGCAGAGGGAGTTTGTTTGGCCTGCCTCTCAGCTTCCAATTCTGCCATTGCTTTTTTCACAATACCTCTAATCCTCTTCTTTTTGGGCTTGGTTTCTACATTTTCTTCCTCTTCTTTCTCACTGCTATCTGGTTTTATTTCAATCTCCTTTTTGGATTTCTTTTTCCTTTTTCCTAATTGAGGAGCTTTATCTTCCAAAACATGTGCTTTGTAAGATGAATCTTCTGGGACGTCGTCTTCCTCCTCCTCTTCTTCCGCTACTTTGAGATCATTGGACAATTTCTTGAGTTTGCATACGAAGAATCCTGCAGGAACAACATGAATAGTCAATATTGGACATACCATCTGTACTAGCTATTTTATTTTATATTGCATGGAATATATATGCCAGCACTCAGTTACATTTCCAAGTTCTCTTCACATTGATTCAGAAGCAGAACTGACTTATTGGATTTACTTCTTCATTGTGCTTTCATTATTCATATCATGACTACCGTACCGTCTAAATTATGCGCATGTGGATAGAATCGTCTGGCTTCCTGAATTGATGGATGGAAACGGAACTCCCTATACCTGATGAATCCTGGTCTTCCAAATTCAGCTAGTCCTGTTGGAACAACTTTTACGTTTCTTCTTCTCAAAGCATATTGAATTACGTTTTCATTTTCTTCAACCATCATAGAGCAAGTTGAATATGTCACACACCCCCCCGTCTTTGACTTTGCATCAACCAGATCAATTGCCGCAAGAAGGAGTTGCTTCTGTAAATGAGCACATTTCCAAATCTCCTCTTGGGATTTGGATGACTTTACAGATGGATCTTTTGAGATCACACCAGTTCCTGAACATGGCGCATCCAACAGCACCCTATCTGCAGAAAATTCACCTAGCATTTTTGGCAATTGCCTACCATCATAGTTGCAAATGATTGCATTGTTAACCCCCATTCTTTGAATATTAGCTTTTAGAGATTTGAGACGATCTACATTGATTTCGTTTGCTATCAAGGTGCCGGTATTTTTCATCAGGGCCGCCAAGTGGGTTGTTTTGCCACCTGGAGCTGCGGCCATATCAACAACCTTTTCTCCCTCTTGAGGACCCAGGGCCATGACTGGAAGGAATGAAGAAGCCCCTTGTAACATGTAATGGCCAGCCATATACTCTGGAGTGGCACCAACAGGGACTTGTGAATCATATATGACCAGACCAACCTTTGACCACGGTCCTATCGGGTCCAAGTTGACGCCTCTATTGATTAGAGAGGCAGCCAGCTCTCTCCTTCTTGCTTTTAGTGTGTTAACACGAATTGTCACAGGTCTTGGAACTTCACAGGCTTCTATTAGCTCCAAAGCCTCTGCAACAGTGAAAAGATCCAAGAGGGCATCCACCATAAAGTCATTGTAACCATAATATGTACAAATATCCCGTTTAAGCTGCTCGATATACTCGTTCCGTGACCTACCAGGCTCTCGCAGTCGTTTAAAGTCATCTAGAACTCGTACAACGTCCCTAACTCGACGCTGGACCATGGCTAAGTCTGGTATCGCCAGTTTCTCAGATTCAATTTGCTGTCCACTAGGAAGAGTTAGGACTTCTACATCCTGAATATTCGTTTCCATAGCATCATCTCGAGCCATATAAGCAGCTTCTTCATCTGCTTCTTCCTCCTCCATTCTCTCCTGCTCATCTAACTCCCTTGCCTCCCTTTCAATGTCCATTTCACTATCTTCCTCCTCACTAGACTCGTCATCCTCCTCTTCGCTAGACTCTCCCCCTTCTTCACTAGAAGAAACAAACAATGCTTGTTTATTGTCTTCCTCCTCTTCACCATCATTGTCATCAGAATTATCATCACTGCTGTCGTCTGATTCTTTCTCTTCTGCACTGCTATCATCAGATTCCAATTCCTCTGATGGGTCCTCCCCAGCCGGCGCTACTGGCTCCTCCTCCTCTTCTTCTGAAGTGCTAGTTTCCTCATCGCCGGAAGATGGCAAAGCTTGCTGTCCCTTCTTCTTCCCTTGACCTTTTGGAGTCAGCCAGGAACTGTTATTATCAGAGAATCCAGGAGATTTCCCTCCTTTCTTGTGTTTTGATCCAGAAACAACGCGCATATTCTTCCCTTTCATAGGTTGGATATTCCTGCATAGAATGTGTAACAAGTTTATTGCCGTCCCTCGCATGCATCATTGGTCACAACATGCAACTTCCTCAGCAGTTCTATTCATCAATGATTGATACTGATCTGCTTGTGAAAGCATTAAATTATGTATATGAAATCAATCGACATACCTTTGGTCCTTAGAGGAAGGCGTAGGCCGCTTCTTCTTAGAGCGTCCTTCCACCGATTGTGGTGCCTGCTCTGGAGTGTATGGATTCCTTCTTGTACGAACCATTCCTAATATTTATTCTATTTAAAGATTGAATAATTGAATTTCCTGCACATATCTGTGCATACATGGGAATCATCTGCGGATAGTCGGTCCCTTAGATTTGAGCAAAGCCACCTGGTTGATCCCAACAAATATTTGTCTGTCTGATTAATCAGATATCTGGTCAGATCGATCTGGAGATGATCACGTCTCTATGCTGCAGTCTTCTTACAGAATATAGGATATAGATGGATTATTATCACTTCACCAGAAGATCGAAGTGGTTGCCTCCAGTGAACAAGAGTCTCACGGGTCGCCGGGCCGGGGCATCTTTTGTCATTTTTCTATATTTCTCCCCATATTTTTGAATTATGGTGAATCCACCGGAGCCTCCATATTCCGAATCAGATAAGTACACGAAAATAGGTACTTTAAGCATCTCACTTAAAACAATCATCTCAGGTTCTCCCCCCCAGAATGTTGGACTTTGAATCCTTCTGCAATAGTTTTTCAAGGTGTCTTCTGACTCAAGTGCGATTACAGCCCTCCCAAATTGCCTTCTTCTCTTTGGAGTTCTACATAAAGCTTCTGCAACGGCTATTCTAAGGTTATCTGCTTCTCGTTGCTCTGCATCAGCTCCCAAGAAGCGACCCTGATTCCTGGCCAGACCCAGAGCAATGGCCCTGAACATACATTTACCATCTCCACGTATTTTAATCACCCGCAGCTTAGTCCTACAATGCAAGAAGAAATGTTACATGTGTATCTCCACTATTAATATCAGGGAGCACCCGTATATCTGTTGTTTGGTACTCAATTTACAGTCATATGAACGTACGCTGCAACCGCTGCTGCTGCCAAACGATACATTTCCATCCCTGGGAAAGGGAGCGCAACTCGATCGCGTCTTTCGGAATCATGCGAATAATTTGAACTAATTGATGCAATCAGACTACCAGTGAATGGACGTGTCGGTGCATTATATTCGAAAGCCGTGACCCTGGGCAAGTCCCTGGACATGTACATGTCGCACTCTGGCAAACAGACAGATGCGTCCGTCACAAACATCGATGGCCTCATTTTCAAAGAGGAATCACTAAATGTTTTCCCAAACAAAAATCTTTAATGGAATTGGGGCAATATCAATCTCACATTGAGGATTTCAGGTTCTCTGCAGGGTCATCAAAGCTTGGAGATGATTTCTACAAAGCAAGGCATTAAACCTGGCAATCAACTCTATATTTGTTCTCTATGGATGTAAATTCTATGATACAGGCTATAGGTTTTGTTTCAATAGGAAATATGTCGCATAGAGCAGCAACGGTGACCACCCAACATGTGGGACACTGTCCCCGTAACCAAGCCTTTTTGATCCGTCAGATGGGTCCGAGGAGTGATCTTAATAGTGTGCATCGTAGAAAAAATGTATCTCACATGGGAATAATCGCCTCGAGCATATCCAAAGGAAACGAAAGTGGAGGGGACAACAAAGCTGAGAACACTCCAGAAAGGGATGGTGAACTGGATATTGGAGAGCGGCCAACTTCTCTAGGGCGAATCATGTCTCAATATACAGTACCAGATGTAGCGATGGCGAAACAGATGGGTTTGGATGAGGAACTCTTTGAGGGAATCATGGATTTACCTGGTACCACAGATGTGAAGCAGTTGAAATCTCGACTCTTGTCTCTTGCTACATGGCACTCTAAGCTTTCCAAGGGCTCTTTACCGAAAGCAAAAGATATCACCTGGCCCGAGGAGCCATTTCGATCCTCATTTTTGGATACCCTCAGAAAATTAGGCATGGCTAGATTCACCCAAAAGCACCCAAAACTACTTGGTTCACTCATGAAACAGTTTATGCAGATGGCAAAGGAATTCGAGATAGAATCAATGAATAATGAAAAAGAAGAAGAATTCAAAAAGCCAGAATCAGCCCCACCTTCATCTCAAAATAGGCAGCAAGAATCCGCAGATCCTCCAGAACAGCAAGAGGAAGATTCCGGCAGTGGACCGTCACAGGGTGACCAAGACATGGAGCCGTCAGAAGAGATGGAAGATGGGAATGTACCTAGCGAAGAACAACAATTAGACGTTGACATGAACGAAGAAATTCAGAGTGAAATGTCAGAGGATGCAGGAGAGGATTCGGATTCATCAGGTTTTGCAGAAGAACTTGCGGAAAAAATGCTGCAAAAATTTGAGGAGGAATGGTCGCCTGCTTTGGATGCCCTCGATGCTGCAGAAGATGCTTTTGATGATATCGACCCATTACTAGATGGTCCAGAAGGCTTTGATGCATCAGAAGCTGTCTGGCATCATACAGGGTGGAAGCAGTTGGCTTCATTGAGAAAAAAGTTGGAAAATCTCAAAGAGTTGCGCGACCTTGTGAGGTCTCTTGGGCGTGGAGGAGGTAAAGGTCCTATTAGAAGAGCCCCACAGCAGATATTCTCCAGTGGCATGCCGCCAGGAGTTCTTCGCTCTGAGGAATCTCCAGAGGAGACACGAGGGTTGACTAGGTCAGGTGACATATCTAGAATGTTACCTGTTGAGGCGAGGTTATTGGTATCTAGTAGAATTAAAGAGAAATCAGGATCTGCTTCAACAATGAGCAGGAAGTTGTTCATGGCTCGGCGTGCCGAGAGAATGCTCCTAAGCTATGAGAGAACAGGGTGGGTGGAGAATGAGCCAACAAGGGTAACAGATAGACTTGAGCTGCGACCAGCCTCTGAAATGGGTCCCATTATAGTGTGTTTAGATACTTCAGCATCGATGTTGGGACCAAGAGAAACTGTTGCAAAGTCCTTGACCTTAGAGTGCATGAGAGGAGCCATTCGGCAGAATCGTAAATGTATTGTATATGCTTTTAGTGGGCCAGAAAATGTGATGGAGATCGAATTGGACATTGGGTCTGATTCTATCACAAAGCTTCTGGGGTTCCTAACTATGTCCTTCTCCGGGGGTACAGACGTGGATGCACCACTTGCACTTAGCCTGGAAAGACTAGGCAGGGAAGAGTGGAATTTGGCAGACATTCTCATGGTCACAGATGGAGAGATACCTCCCCCTGACGAAGATATTCTACAAAAGTTAAATATTGCAAAAGAAGAGCTTGGTCTTTCTGTACATGGCCTACTTGTTGGGAGGGTAACTGAACCGATGGAACAAATTTGCTCAGACATACATATTTTCAAATCATGGAATGTTGTTGATGCCTCGATAAAAAAATTGTAACAGTGGTTGTGTAACATCACGATGATACTTTGCTGTTTGGCAATTGCTGTTTCACCAGTCCGGGAAAGTTCTTTGCATGTGCAACAACTTTGACAGACACATCATGACAAGCTGCCACTGCAAAAGATCCTGCCTTCATGATGGTTGAAGCCAGATTTGATGCACCTGTCGATACAGCATACCATATCGCTTTACTTTTATTCAGAAATCCATGAGGTCTGGTAAGATCCTCACATGCAATCGCCTCTCGAGAGGATTTCGTGCCTGATTTCTCATCCATCAGGGATTTTGCAGCCATTTCTGCTGCCAACCGAGCGTTCTTCTCAGCCTCATTTTCAGCTTTTCGCGCAGCATTGTATGCTTCCACGATTATCTGACCAGATTTACGTTCCAAGGCACGTTCACTTTTGAGCGCAGCTTCAATAGCTTTATGGGCAGCTGATTGAGCATCATTGGTAGCTTTTGTGGCAATAGATGCAGCTACAGATGCCTGGTGAGCATATCCAGCAGCTCTGGTTGCCGCTTTACTTGCTTTTCTTGCTCTATCCTTCATTTCAGAAAAAGTGATGCCCGAATAAGGAGCTTCATCATCTGAAAATATGGCATCCCAATCATAGTACCCTTCCCCACCACGTTCATTTTCCCTTCCTACCGAGCTAGATTGTCCATCAACTTGCTCCTTCAAGCGTTCATACTGTTGCCGCTGTGCAGCGAGAGCCATATCAAGGTCATTATTACCATCAGGAGTTCGCAAAGGAAGTTTGTTGCCGTCATCTACCGTACTGCTCCAATGATCAGGTATATCATCATCTGGCCATCCGGTTTTGTACTGCTGTGCCGTCTCTTCTTTTGGTACCACAGGAGCGTACACAGACGATGAGCGACTCAACGCATGGTGACTCTTGGATATTCTAGAAACATTTTTGATTCTTCTCAAGCCCATCTGGAACACAATCGTGGATACAACTGTAGAGATAATTATGAGGAATACTGCAAAAGGTCCATCTCTTTTGAATAGCCCTCCGTCCTGACCAGAGTCACTCCATGCCGTGCCCCAATCGTCCTCTTCTTGAACACGATTTTCTTTCACGTCTCCATCATCATCAGCATTCGCAGCAGCAGTTGACAGTGGCAGAACTCGAGTGACACAAGTTTGTAAGATACCAGGGCTCGATCGATACAATCTCCTATTCTTTGTGTGACAAATAGATTTATTATAACTACTGCAATATCTATAATGAAGCATGGCGTGTTTCTTTATCTGTGACTGAGAGACGAACTTCATTGTCTTTCCAACCGTTTCGGAAACGTTGCTCTAGTTTCGACCTCTAGGGTTTTACGTCATAACAACATATCAAATATCGTACAATTAATTATCTATTATCGGGTCTCTGTTGTGGAAGTCGTCCATATCTATTAGAAATAGCATTGAATTTGAGTATGGACTCTTCTAGTGCAACACTGGATAGGACATTATTTTGCTGTGCTGCCCGAAAAACAAACTGAACCTCCCGAGGCAGCGATTTCAAAAGTTCAAACACATTGGATGCACTTGAATCATTCAAATGATGATCATTGGGTTGCGAACCTGGAACACCATAAGGAAGAAATGCAGATTCAATCTCAGATCCTTGGTATGAAGATGTGACAGGCTTGCATGGCTTTCTGTTCCTCCTACCATTTTTCTTTTTTAACATCCTTGATAAGAGTGCATTTGTATCAACCTTACCATCAGGTATACACTTGGAGATCAGGTCATCCTCAGGAGTTTCGCCCAGCCACATTGATTCCTTCTCGTACCAATCTAATGCATCCACAGGGAGTGCTGGAAACGATGAAATCTTGGTCGATTCAACAAAACGAGAGGGAGGATTTGGTCTATGCTTGACTGGAATGCGTTCTGAGGCCTCTTGTAAAGCGGTTTGGTTCAAAGTTGCTTCCACCAGTCTATACATTGGATATCTAACGTCTCTGCAGACTGACCTCAATGGGTCTTCTTCACCAGTAAAGCAGAAACTTTCATCATCCATTACTCTTGGAGTTATATCATGGACCCTATCGCTCATTTGAACAAGGATAGGGGAGATTCTCCAGCTTGGAATGTATATTGAATGATCCACTGCACAAACCTTACAACCTTCATTTGCTCTACCATCGGTTTTCATCAAGATACGGTGGATGAAATACGCCAGCATTGATTTGATGGTAAACATATAAGAGCCACATACTATAATGGCCATTTGTTTCCTGAGGCTTTTGCACTTCCACCCATCTTTTAAGGCACCCAGCCATTCGGGCTCTGTGCCCCAATCTAGCAGACAGGATTTCAGTGATTCCAACTTCTGCCCTATATCTATGAAGCCATACATCGAATGAACAATATATTCGATGTCTCTTAAGAATGAATCGACAAAATCTAACAAATTTTCTCCCTGGTTCACGGAAAACCCGGATTGACGCGCTGCCTCAATTTGTTTCTGGGCACCCCTCTGCCTAATGTAGCCCATCAAGGAACGGTCAAAGTCTGCGACAGCTCTTCCAAATGCAGAATCTTTAACAATTCTCCCTGCTTCTAATACATCTGTATCCATGGTGTCTTGCAAATGCATCAGACGTAATGATACGTTCCTTCGTGCAAGGTTAACTTTGAAAGCATCCTTGGCCTCCTGATATGAAGACACAGCATCTTGGATAGCGTCCAGTGACACACATTCATCAGGCAATACATCAGTATTTCCATGTTCCTTGATAATAATATCTCTAATGTTCTTGCATAACGTGGCGTCCTGAGCCGTTTCGACCATCCCTCTATCAAGGATAGCAGCAACACGAGACTCCATCTGTCCTTCAGGACCCAACCATCTAAGAGATTTGCATGCATGGCATACTTTAACGCCTTCTCGATTACTTTTACCACAGATAATACCAGTACTAGTTGGTGATAGACATTTCCATTTCTTTTGAAACTTTATCTTCTTCTTCCCCTTTTCCACCAGGTCTTTCACCCTGTTCCTCTCAGCATACGAAAGATTTGCAACTCCCCATCTCTTGTACTCAACTACTTCATTTCCAATAGTAGTACAAGATGGTGTAAATCGCTCCTTCAGCATTTCAAAACCAGATGGTTTTATGGAATATGGATCTGTAACGCTCCGTAGTGTGTTTTTCCTATACGAAACACCCATGGCTGCAGGTTTCAATCGATCTGGAAGTGTCCCATCCCTGACAGCAATGGTAGTAAGGCACATTTTATCGGGACACTCAACGCAGCACGTCTTACATCGACCACATCGAAGTCCTTTTCCTTGTCTCATACCATGTCCATCGGTAAGTTCGCCCAATTTTTGCGCTATTTGAAACACCAGAGCCCCATCAATTGCTCCCATTTCCTTCTCCCATGCAACCACTGCTGCAAGTGCCTGGCACTTGAAATTCCGGTGTCCTTTATCCTTTATACACATGGGACATGCTCCACATCTTTTCTGAGATTTCAAAACACTTTTGATGATATCCTCCGAAACGCCCTCTATCTGAGGGTATGGCAAAGCAGGGATGTTCATTGCTTCTTCTGCTTCCATGATGAGTCCATATTCCCTATCTCTTTCTCCACCAGACACTTTACTCGACTCTACTACATCCGTATTTCCATTGTTATCATCGCAATTGATGTCAGAATCATCACGGTGGCGTCGACCGTCCTTGACCTTCTCTCTGCAACTTCTCTTGGTGGCAGGCTCATCAGTTACACTAGACCCTTCCAGTTTTGTAGAAGAATCTATGGTTTGTGGCCACGTACAATATAAGCCAGAAATTTCGTTCCTATCTCGCTTCCACGCAGGTAGCAGTGATGCAATGACCTTTTTGTATTCCTCTGCATCCAAAAATTTGTTCCTCTGTCCACGGTCTTCTGTTCCACCAGAAACATTCCTTGCATCCTCTGAAACACCCCGTTCACTTACTGTAATATCTTCCTCCCCATCCTCCATTCTAACAATAAAAATATCCTGAAAGAGAGAGAGAGCAAGTATTTTAGAGACCAATGACAGTCCCGGGTGTCTGGTCACCCGGGATCAGAGGTCACGGTCGATCTAAAGCTGTGTTGTCCCAGGACAGATTATGGCTTGGTTCTTGTCATTATTTGATGATGCTGTGCTCGTCCTTATAGTTTATTCAATATATGTATATGCTAAG
>PJEL010001562.1_pt1 | contig 22739 bp, 14 predicted proteins | sample 1853271 | NCBI WGS metagenome assembly PJEL01 (sample SAMN08108733, study PRJNA415343) | Invertebrate metagenome, whole genome shotgun sequencing project. | host: Globobulimina | place: Sweden: Gullmar Fjord | collected 2015-08
CATCCTCGGTGGCCAGAATAGCAGATCCACTCAAAGCCACCCCGACAAAATAATACGAAGTATCAGAAGTGAATGAAGTCGATGTTGTGTCTGCAAAATACACGAAAGTGCCATTATATTCCACAGCAGCCAAAGCTGATCCAGATAGACTGATATCTCTTGGGCCCGATAACACACTATTGCCAACAAACTCTTCAAACACTGGTGTCGATGCAGTAATGCCACCGCAGATTTCAACAGGAGGAGGAGGTGGTGTCAGCAAATTTCTTCTTCTCGTGCTTCCAATAATCAACCGTGCCGCAGCAACGCCGCTCATGGTTACTTTGCTGATGTATGCAGTTGAAAAGGCATTATACGATCCATTCACGATTGGAAGCTTGGTGAATGTTCTTGAAGGAGTAGAACCTAGTTGAATGCCATAATTGCTTGCATACAAATTAGCCTGCACAAGTTGCTCAGGCGTAGCAACTGGGGCATCTACCTGGTAAAATACTGTCAAGCCATTGGAGCGCTCTGTTGTTGACCCATCCGAGCAGACCCCTGTGGCGTAGATCATATTGTATCCTGAAATTAGTGTAGGAATGGATACCGATGTTTCACCCGCCCCAGACGTTACAGTATCAACAGAACTGCCAATGGCAGGAGATGATGATGTGAACACCAGAGATGTTACTGAGCAGCCACTGCCACCTCCAGGAGACTTCACAGTAACTGTTACATATCCACTGGATGTGCTACTAGGAGCTGCGATGACTGGTCCAGCAATCTCCTGAGGATACACGGGGTTCTGAGGGGCGGGCACTGGCACTGGTGGTGGTGGTGGTGAAGGGAATGTGGCAGCATATCTCCTCGTGAGTTTCCATGTCTTCCTCTGTGTTTTTGTGGTTGGATTTTGATCCTGAATTAAAACGGGCTGGTAGTTGCAATTTTCCACGGCGATTGATGAAACCCAAAAACTCTGCATAACAACGCTCATATTTTGAAGGCGGCTTGAGTGTCAGGCATCAATTTAATTTTGATTGCATTAAAATAAACACGTACCCTGACCCTTTCCACAGGACGTCCGGGTGCTCGCGAGCTCTACCGAGTACACTCCATCTTTTATGTCATCAAGTGACCTGATGGGCTCCGGTTTGACACCAATAAGGCTCCAAGAATTATCTTTTGTATGATCCAAGCATTTCTGAGCCAGGGTTTGCCTCGGTGCGATGAAACCGCCAAGGCGTACACGAGGGCCAGAACACCATTCAAACGTTTCGAGGTTGTCATAATCATCTTTGCGAACAGAAGATGAGTATTAATTTTCCTGAAATATCATATAAATGTATTTCAAAGGAAAATGATACGATTGTGCTGGCATCGTCACCTAGGATTTAATTCACGTTCGAATGCATCTGCATGATGGGTAGGCAGATATTCTAGATGACTAGACATATTCACGAACGAACGAAATCACTTGTACTGAATGGCACCAAGCATTAGATATCTTGGTCATCGTCGTTATGATTAGAACTATGCGTAGAGGTACAAGTATTCGGATCCCTGAGTACAAGGCAAGCTTGCATCTTGTATCTTAAGATCTTAAGATATCTTATGTATGTGACCTACCTACCACTCTAGTCGACTGTGGGTGCATCATCAGTCATAGGATGTCACAAGGTTAGAATACAACCCGTGCACCATTTATTTTATTATATGTATACATCATATTGATAATTAATGGACCTACATGGTCATACTTGATAGAAGAACAGAAACGTGGTGTTCAAGTGATCTGGGCCGTTCGTTTTGGAAGTCACATTCACACCATAGGTTGTCACATTATTTCATTCATTTTCTTGATCACCAGTCGTATTAAAACAAAAGTATTGTTCCAGAGACCGTCATCCCACTCGTTCGTTGATTATAAAACAAGACACAATGTCTCCACCAGGTGTCGACTCGATGACACAATTTGAACTTGAACGATTAGAGAGGATCAAAAAGAATCAGGAGAGGATGAAGCATTTAGATCTGAATGGAGCCATGGCTCGAGTTGCGGAACAACAAGAGAAGAAAAAGCCTCCTACAAAGAGAGGCTTGTCTGGAGGGAAAAAGAGGAAAGAGTCATTGGTGCTACCTCCCAGGCGCTCTTCTCGTCTCAGAGGGGAGCACGCGGATGGAAATCAAATTGTTTGGGAAAAGTCAGGACAGATTGTGGTTGGAGTGCATGGAGGATCGACGTCCTTGCTTTCTCAGAGACATGGTGATGCATCAGCAGGAGTGGAAGCTCAACCACAGGAGAGGCATGAAAAGGGTGATGTGCCTTTTACAAGTCTGAATGCTGACCCAGAGGAAGATTCGAAGATGCTTTCATGTATGCAAGAGATGTGCAAACAGCCTCCTGTTGCAGTTCCGAAGACAAAAAAAAGTACAAAAGAATGTGTCTTGGAAGAAAAAGACGTTGCCAAGGTAACGAAATCTTCCACAACCCACCTTGCATTCATGCCACGAGGAGACGAACCGATTTTGGCTGCTGCAGATAAGAGGGGATCTGTAGGTTTATGGCGGGTTGATGCTCATGATGAGGAATATGATGGGGTTTTATCCTTTACACCACACTCTCAGTATATATCTGGATTGGCATGGGACTCGGATGCTTCTTTGATAACGAGTTCATATGATGGGTCGGTGAGGAAACTTGACGTGGTAAAAGGTTGCTTTGCATTTACATGGGGTGACGAAGAGATGGAATATTCTGCAATGTCTGTGTCAAGTAATGGGGCAGTTGTGTACCTTGGTAACAACCATGGGGAGTTTGATAGGATTGATATACGAGATTCTTCCAGTCGGATAGGAAAAGTACGAGATATTCACGCGAGAAAAGTCAATACTGTACATGTGGACCCTTGTGCTGATCACCTTGTCGTCACGTCATCTACTGATTCTACCATTGCCATGTGGGATATGAGAATGTTTAGCCCAAAGTCCAAGGCCCTAAGCACAGGAGCACACAAACAGACCTGTCAATCTGCTTACTTTGCTCCAGATGGTAGCCAAAAGATTGTCACAACCTCTTTTGACAACACTGTGCGAATCTGGGATGGAAAAAAGAGCAGTCGTGAGTTGAAGCAGTTGACCTCTATTCGACACGATAATCAAACAGGTCGGTGGGTTTTACCTTTGAGAGCAGTTTGGAGTCCTGACGCATCCTCCGTTATTATTGGAAACATGAAAAGATTTGTAGATATATTTGATCCCATCTCTGGCGATCTGATTGAGCAGATGAGCAGTGAGTTCATGTCTGCTATACCAGCAAGAAATTGTGCTCTATCGTCGTATATTGCATCTGCCACTGCTTCAGGAAGAATTCATGTCTGGAGACGATAGTGTTCTTTCTTCTGAGAAACAGACATACCATCTTTGACGTATTTTTTATTTCATTTTTTTCAGAATTGAAACATTGATTTGATAGATATGTACATGGGTGGATGAGGTCATCATCCACCATGGCATTGATGAATGACAGACTGTCATTGAGGAACAGGCTACTAAAAAATATTCTCGTGATTGATGTGGGTCCCATGCTGGAGATTGATCTTTCAGTGAATCTCCAATTGGAGATCATCAAGACTTAGTCATGATCATCCCCAAGCCTCTTGAATTCTTTCGAAAGAGGAGAATTTCAAATGTCCAATGATTCAGTATGTTAATGTACATACATATGCGCATATTATAAAGTATTGTCATATTCAATGTTTGTATACTTGGCACATTAGAATGCGATCGAGCAGAGAGATACCACGGTTTTTATGTCGTTCAGCAGGTGCAATTGAAACAGTGTTTCACAGGCAAGCGACTCAGATCAGTCGTTTTCCACGTTATGTTTCAACATCAGTTGATACTATCAATGTAATAAAGCATGCGACGGGGCAGAATTCTCGATGGAGAAGCGTTGGGGCTGCTGGTCTTGCGGCGAGTGCCTTGCTCTATTCCTGTCTAGGCTCATCAGATGGTGATGGTGCTTCTTGTAGTGCTCCAGTTGCCACTGCGGGTTCTTTCAAGGTAGGTTTACCAATGTACTCCAAAGAAGAGGTTTCAAAGCATACGTCCAAGGCAACTGGAATATGGGTGACGTATAAAGACGGGGTATATGATGTATCTCAATGGGTTGATATTCATCCTGGTGGTTCCAGCCGGTTGATGCTTGCTGCAGGAGGTCCAATCGATCCTTTCTGGGCAATGTATGCTCAGCATAATACTGAACAAGTAAAGGAAATCTTGGAGGAATATAGAATTGGCAATCTAGAAGGAGGAGCAGCCCCAGTTGGTGATCCATATGAAAATGAGCCAAAAGACAGGCACCCATCATTGCTTGTTCGATCTACGGCTCCAATGAATGCAGAGACACCCTTGGAGTTGTTGTCTGAAATACTTCTGACTCCAAATGATATTTTTTATATTCGTAACCACCTGCCTGTTCCTGAGATTGACAAGAGCAAATATGAACTACGCATTGGAGGAGAAGGGTTGAAAAACCTTGTCTTGGATATGGACACTTTGAAAAAGAATTTCAAAAAGCACACGATTGTGGCAACAATACAATGCACTGGAAATCGTAGAAAAGACTTGATGGATTGTACGTGACGATGAATACTGTTTTTAGTGTGGTTGGAGATGAATCTTATGTTTGTGTTTGTGCAGCTCCGTCTCCAAAAGAGATCAAGGGTCTGAAATGGCAGGGATCTGCGATTGGAACCGCAGAATGGGGAGGTGTATTGCTTCGAGATGTTCTTGTTGCGGCGGGGATTGATGAAAACGATCCAGATATTCAGCATATTTGCTTTGAAGGATATGATGAAGACATCAGTGGATCCACATATGGTGCATCCATCCCTATGTACAAGGCCATGGACCCCAGGGGGGATGTTATTCTAGCGTATGAGATGAATGGGAAAGAACTCACGAGAGATCATGGATATCCACTTCGAGTGATTGTCCCAGGAGTAGCAGCATGCAGGAGTGTGAAATGGGTGAAGAAGATTGAAGCTAGTAGGCATGAGAGTGAGTCTTTTTGGCAACAGAGCGACTACAAGACATTCTCTCCAAATGTTGACTGGGACAATGTTGATTGGAGCTCTTCTCCAGCTATTCAAAATATGCCAGTGACGTCTGCAATTACAGATCCTCCTCCAGGGTCTGTTATATCAAGGGATGGAGATGATGATCTCACTGTGAAGATAAAAGGCTATGCATGGAGTGGTGGAGGCAATGGCATTGTGCGAGTCGATATTTCAGTCGATAATGGTCATACATGGCAGGATGCGACGTTGAAAAAAGTAAATCAACAGCCAGGCCGATCTTGGGCCTGGACACTGTGGGAATGCGATGTTGAGATCCCCAAGGGCCACACAGGGCCGATAGAAATTGTTGCCAAGGCAACAGATGAAAGTTGCAACACGCAGCCGGAAAGAGCTGAAGGAATTTGGAATCTCCGCGGTGTGGCATGCAATACATGGCCAAAGTTGAGGTTGATTATTAAAGAATAAAGTATGACTATCCAAATTCTGAAACATAAATCATTCCGTCAGATGTCACACCAGCAAAGATGTCGTTTTCTCCAGGTGCTTTTGCAAATCCTAACCAACGAGAGGTCCCTCTGAAGGAGGCAGTAGATCTCTCTTGTCTCGTGGTATCCGCTTGGGATCCAGCGTCTGTGGTTGGACCAGCTGCTCTACCACCAGACTGCTTTTGGAGTGATGCTTGGAAAGCTTTTGAAGTGTTGTTAAACCATGACCCACACACTACTTCATAGTCCATGCCACTCACCATACAATATCTAGGATTCGAGTGCATAAAATGTAACGAGGTCACTTCGTATTTGAGACAATTCCTCCATCTGTCCACTGTCTTCCATGTTCTAGGATCCCAAATACACACATCCCTATCCTCACCAGAAGCCCCCAACAAAGGACATCCCCTATCAGATGATGCAATTGTATAGATGTGACCTGCATACGGCCCTGTACAAAATCTATTTACTCTAGCTCCTCGTCCTGCTATTCGCAGATCCCATATGGTTACAATATTGCCCTCTGCAACACCAAGTAATGGCGTGGCATCTGTCGAGGAGGAACTCAGATCACTCGACAAAAATGCAACATCGTTCGGACAGTATAGTGTATTAAAAGTTCTCACCGGTATATTCTCATCAAATACCGTTACATCCTTAGGGAAATGCCTTGCTATTGCTGCAATATTCCTAGAATGCCGAGACAGAACTCCGCCAGTCCACCCACCTTCACAGACGAAAACTCCATCATCTGGCTGTACGGTGTACACTGATTTGACACAGGTATCCTCTGGAGATAAAGTACCACACACAGCACGCCCATATGTATCGGTCAGGACTATTCCCGAGTCTCCAAACGAGTCAGCAGCAGTGATATGGATACTCTGAATTTCTGCCCTCATCTGCAACATTGGAACCACACTGCATCCAACCATCGTCTCATCTAATCTATCAGGTAGATACATTCCCCCTTTACCTTTCTTTAAAGAGTGTGCCCCAGTCCTTGTTCTCATACAATCATCCTGCAGCTTGTATACATTTCGTCCACTTGCTATAAACATTCTATGGCGGGTGGGACCAGAGTCTCCATCCCCTGCGTGATGTGATATATCTTGCAGAGCAATTCTATTCCCAAAGAAGCTTCCAGGAGACAAATACCCTCCTTCACCTTGGAAATCCAGCGTGTGTTGTGTCAAAGAGGCAAGTTGTGGAGCAAAACTTTCTCTCTGTGTATCTGCGAGGTATCGCAGCACACTCATCGAGTCCATCTTTCGTCTCTTGACACTATCTCCTCTTGTATCGTCTATGGGTCGTCTAGACATGAGGTAAAGGCTTCTTGTTACCGCATGCAGTGCATGTGGAGCAACTATCTACTTCTCTTCAGATTGATTTCTATACCTTTCTACGGTCGCATTTGACGTTATGATTCATATTGAAAGAATGATAACATAATAAATCAAAAGATTGGGGAGAATCGGTGGGGCCAAATATTGTTTTGGTTTATGTAGCATTTTTTTACTCATGGAAAGAAAAAAAGTATCGACTATTCCTTTTGGTCTATGATTCTATTCATGTAAGCGATTCCATGAGTATGTTGCGCGACTTATATTGTTAAAAAAAGTAATTCCATCAATTCCCAGACTATTGTCACGGTTTTGATCGAATTGACCAAAGTCGTTGTCAGGTCGTTGGAACCAAACAACCAGATGATCTCGCATATTCTAGGATAATACCCCAGGACCTTACTGTTATAGTATATATTATATATCATGGGGATATAATCAATTCATTAATGGAGGTTTTACCTGATCAAAGGCGGGCGTTGCTGCTCTCTTGGTGTCCAGCAGAGCACCAAGCAAGTGCAACAAACGGACACAAGGTGAGCGGATCTTGCCAGGCTGCGCCGGATTCTTTCAATCACTCTGTAGAAAATACTCGCTTGATGTGGAGCTTGTTGGTTGATGAAATTGAATCGTGTTCCTCTTCTGGAGACTGGGACGGTTTGCAAACATGTTACAAGGTTGTGAAGCACTCTATTACTGTGGAGGCACAGAGTCGTCAATATGAAGCGTTGATGGGAACATTAAAGCTACTTGAAGGTTGCTTGTGTGCGTGCAATAAAGGTGGTATGCGAGAATCTGTCTTGGTTGGGGCATTGCTGGCCTCTGGAATATCCTTGTCATCCTGTGCAGCAGATAAGGCACTCGCAGCACGTATCTTTATGGAGGGGTGCCTAGATAGGATGCTAAAAGGTTTTGAAAGGATACTTCGATTGTTTGAGGCGTCTGGGATGCCTTCTTCGTGGGAACAGTATGGGATGACACTCTTCAAATCTATGAGTAAGACTGCACTGGGATTCTTGACACATGGCATGGAGGATGCGTGTTTTCGTGTGAGTGATGAATGCATCGTGTGTCTCGTGAAACACTGCAATTCTGTCGTCCCCAAGGGGCTGCGAGCGCTATCCGCCATGTCTCAGCATGTTTCTAGAAAGGTCCAGTGGATTGGTCTTTTAGCAAAAGTCATGGATGCTGCCTCCATTGATGCAGATTGTCCTGATGATATCACTGAGCTAGAAAATTGCATGTCTTGTTGTCGTCGCCTACTACAGGATAGCGTCGAGATAGACGATTCTGGTCTGAATGATGCATTCAAGGTGTACAGCAGAATGCTTTCCTCGGTCGACTTCTTATACTCAATATGCCATCATGAAGATTTGCACGCTGGTCTTATTGCTGTGGGTGTAATTTCCAGGGCGATATGCTCTAGGGCAGGTTTTGGATCCAAGGAATTGACCCACCTAGGCACTCTGTTGCGCAAGGCCCTTGTTAGTATGCTTGGATTCGATACAGGGATTGATGACCCTCCATCAGTTGCAAAACGAGGTGCTTTACAGTGCCATATGAAAGATCTTATGTGGCTCTCACGTGTACTATATACAAGTGGATTATCAGACAACGCGGCTGGAGTAATGAGTTATACTCTGCTTTGGGGATCAGTCATGTGCTCCATCTCGACTGTATATTGCTCACTGGATGAGAAGGAAGGAGTAGCAAAAGATCTCGTTCACCGGGTTTGTCGCATTTCGTCGCGGATCTCTGGAAGTATGGAGAATATGGAGTATTGTATGCTTCTGAGAAAAGTTGTGTGGTGCTTTGGGGACAGAGAGCTTGAGGACTATGTGTCATTGTTGTTGTCTTCTTTGGTCAAGAATGTGTACTTGGATTCCACTGGACCCAATTCTTTAGCGATATACACATTTGTCTCGTCGTTTGAAACCGAACTAAAGAAGAAACGAATCAACAAATCTATTTGGCTGGATATCTTGAAGTATTCAATTTCCTCAATAGCTACAGTTGTGGAGTCATGTCCAAAGCTTTCGTTGGAAGCTGAGGCAGAAGTCAGCCAATTATATGATCTTGTATGCACGCATTTCAACCCTGGGAAAACTCCTGATTCGTTTTTAGATGTCTTACTGGTCTGTCATCGTCACAGAGCTGCCTTTCCTGGACTATTTACAGCAGAGCAATTTACTAGAGATCTACAGGCCATGTTGGATGTGACGAAGACAAAGATAGGCCATAAGAGGATTGAAGAAGTTCAGTCGATTATAGAGGTACTCAGAATTGAAGACAGTGTGAGTGAATTGCTGGGAAATGCCCATAAATGTCATAAAACAGTGCTAGAGAAGAGAAAGGAGCTTCTGCACAAGGATCCAACTGTAATCCATTCTGAGGGTTGGGTATATTCGGACGCACAAAAATGGATTGAAAATATGTTGGAGACGCAAACTTTATGGCATAATGTTATCTCAAGAGTATCAAAAGCTATTGAAAAGACGCGTCCCGCGAATACGATCTCTTGTTCCACGGGTATGGTTGAACAGCTTGAGACATTGCTGAACCTCCATCGACCTAGCATGGGTGCCTCCAGTAAGTCTTCATTCTGGAAGGCTATGGCTTGTCCTAGTGTGGATGAAAACTTCAGCCTTGAGGTATCTATGAGGAATTTCGCCCAAATAACAAAGCACAAAGACCCACAAGAGCTCTCAGAGGTAAACAAGTTTATTAGCAAAAACCAGGCAGCAAGAGGTCATATACACTCTGCAATTTTCCACGCGATTGAGTGGCACAAGAATGTGTCCTCGACACTGAACCACTCGCAAGCAGATAGTTCTAATGAATCCACAATCGATATTCGCTGGTGGACCTCAGCTTCAGATTATTTGGCATGCTGCTCCTGGCTTGGTTTTCTCTTCTCTGTGACTGGATTGTATGATGAATCTACTCAGGCTTATAATGAGGGTCTCAAGTTAGCCTGTTTGGTAGGATCGCCGTCACTGTGCTTGCTATTTACTGTAAACCTCGCCGAAGTGCACATGTTGGGAGGAGATTTCCCCAGATTTGAAGCAATGTTGAATCAGGCAGGGAGGATTGAAATCTCATTGGATCATGTTGATAGAGAGCATGCACCCATTGCGTGTATTATTGCTCATCTGCAGGTTTTAAGGGCACGCATACATAAAAAAAATCTAGATTTCGGGAAAGCAAAATCAGAGATCGACGTCGCCCGTCGTTTGCTCGCTGACATAGACACTGATATGTGGTACAGGGCTAGGGTGGTTGCTGCTGCTGCATTCGAGGATATGTTGATACTTTTGGATCAAGAATCGTCTGTGTGCCCCCAAAAAGTTGATTTCGCGATCGAAAACGTGTTAGGCTGCTGGAGATATGATATTGTTATGCTTGGAGCACCACTATCCTTACTATTTGTCCTCCAGGCACAAATATTCAATGAATCCTATTTCGAGCCAAAGCAGAGCAAGGATGCTCGTATCTGGATGCCAGAAAAGAAGGAATCCTTTCAAAAGTATTTTTATGGGATTCAAAAACTCTGGAGTATATCGCTTAGAATACGATGCTCGCCATTTTGCCAAAAGGTTGTACTTCTTCTCATGGCCCCACTCTGTGCCTCGGTTGGCTGCAAGTATACGGCGGTTGCTTTGCTGCACGCTGCGTCTAATCCAACCCTTCAATTCCAGCAAGATCTAGTATTTCATACGAAAGCAATGTTGAATGCCTTGAGAATAAGTGATATTGATCAGCTAGATAAAGTTGCTAGTGCTGGAGTATTCCATCAAATGTACAGTATAGAAACTGCAGAGTGGGATATTGAAGACATCGAATGCAAGGCAAAATCTCTGGTTTCTTCTTGGACAGAAATAATTGGAAAATCTGTCATCTGCGGTGTCGCAGTGTACAATAGTGCGGTGTATGGTCCATCAAATCCGATGAATGACAAGTTGGTTCTTTTCCGTCTCAGAAATGGGCAGATCCCTCTCATCGTTGAGATCCCATCTCCAGAGGTTGAGTCATCACATCCAATTCATCTACTTCATGGCACAAAGTCATGTGGTGCAATTGAACTACTGGAGAGCAAGTTGCAGGATATTTTGAAGCGAAGCAACAGTAATATGCGCTCAATACAGCCCACATCATCAGAAGTGGAACAACGATCATGGTGGGTAGAGAGGGTTGATCTAGACCATAGTATGCAACGACTCTTGCAAGAATTGCAGTCAGATTGGATTGGTCCTTGGCGATGCCTTTTTACAGATGCTGGGTATGGAGTGGAGAAATTGCAAGATGAGGTGGAGCTTCTCACTGCTCTCCTTGAGAACGAGAAAGCTTCCCTTTCTCAAGGTGACCAACGAGGCATATCCCAGATACTTCACGCAGCATGCCATCACAGAGATCTGGAAGAGAATCACGAAGATTCAGTATCAAAAGCCTTCCATGACTTGCATCTGGAAGAAGGTCTCATGATCGAGCCACGAATGGACCGCAAGGTATCTTTCAAGTCACCTTGCAGGGAAGAGCTATCCAATTCGTTCCATCGCTCCCCAGAGGCAGTTACAGTACTTCGCTCTGAGATAACAGATGAAACTACTGACATGATGACATCCTTGCATATTTCAGAGAGAGAAGATGCAAATCCCGCTGAGACTCCAGCCGTTCCTGCTGGACATACACCCAGTCAAGCAAAGTCTGTCTCACGGAGAAAACACAAATCAAGGCTACCAATGATGCATTCTTTTATGACTCCAAACCCAAGAAGAGTGCTTGGATCACATAATAGTAGCAAAGGTGAAGTTCAAACGCCTAAAACGTCGATAAAGCAATCCAAACACATTTGTGTCACTCCACTGCTGGACAAGACTAGGACAATGCCCCCGCTGCAGAGAAGCCGTTCAGCAAAGGAAGCCACGGAACATGATCAGTCTGTAGTTTTAGTTTTAGATCATGTCATCCAAAGTTTGCCATGGGAAAGCTCCTTTGGAACGTTTTCAGGCACGAGATGGGAATTTCACAGAATTCCCTCCTTGCCTGCATTCACTGCAACGGCATCAAGAAAGAATACAATATCAGTGGATTCCTGCTATTATGCAATCAATCCAAGCGGAGATTTGGTGTCAACCCAAAAGACGTTTGAAGATTGGTTCAAAGGGTTCAAAGGATGGCGAGGAAGAGCGGGTTCTCCACCAAATGCTAATGAACTAAGCAAAGCATTGCAAGAGCATGACCTGTTTGTCTACTGTGGCCATGGAGGTGGAGAGCAGTACTTACCATTGCCGCGACTGCGATCATTAGACTCGTGTGCATCTTCTCTGTTGATGGGATGCAGCAGTGGAAAGCTAAAGCGCAATAATCGTGGAGCATATGAAGCATCTGGTGTTATCTTGGCATACACGCTTGCTGGTTGCCCAGCTGTTGTAGGAAACCTGTGGGATGTCACAGACAAGGACATTGATCGATATTGCCGCGAGGTGATATCAAAGATGATGTCACCCACACCACATGGTGGCAAAACGTCCATTGGGCATATCGTTCAGAATTCACGCAGTGCATGCAAGCTTCCATTTTTGATTGGAGCAGCACCAGTCTGCTATGGCATTCCAACAACATTCACATAATTTTCAAGGAAAGTATTACATATTCATGCCAGATATACATATACGGATATATTATGAATTTAATTCTCCTAGGATACACTCCAAGGATTCATCTGCACCTGTGCTGCTTGGACTCTACAAATCACTAGTGCAAGTCACCCATATCTCCAGCCTCATCATCACTCGAAGACAAAAAACTATCACTTTCATTCTCATCTTCATCATCATCCACCTGTACTTGACCAGTCCTATTTAACCTTGTCACATTCTCAGGCTGTGCATACCTTTTGACATAATCCTTAACCTTGTTTCTATATCCCTCTGGGTCCCTCATGTGCAATGCTGCAGCCTCTCCATTCAAAGGATCTGATGGATTTGGATACAGCAATAACTGGGGTAAAAAGGTCTGAAATACATTCACCAAATCAAACATTGGACTCCACGTCTGATTAATCACATCCAAACAGACACTCCCAGCCTGCTCATCAATATTCGGGTGAAATATTTTGTTCACAAATCCAATCGAGGGGGACTTGTACGGATACGCTTCAGGAAGTTCCACATGCACTTTCCATACACCTCCTTCATATGGACTATCCGGGGGACCATGGAATTCTATATTCATATCAGAGATATTATCCTCCACAAGGTCTACTTGAAAGTCAGACATCATGAGTTTCATAACGTCCATTTCTCGTCGTCTACTAGGACTAGCCGAGGATGCCATGATTCGTATAGTATGACTCTATTACGTTAACTACAATGACGGCTTCGCTCTGTCCAAAGATGACGGTTCTTTGGAAATTTTCAACAGCACTCAGAATGGGAAAGCTCTCAGAGGGTCTCCACGTCACTGTTACGCTTCGACTTGTATTGTAACATTTGCTTTAGGTTTTAATACCACGAAAAAGCGTATTTAATAAAGCATATGTCCAATAAAACGAGAGCACGCGTTGGTTTGTGAAACCTTCCGAGAACTTGTTTCGATTTTTTTCCTCCAGAATTTTGAAAAAAAGTTAGGTAGGTAGCTTTTTTTTGAAATACAGCTGGTTGAAGTGCCCTGCGCATCCTTATATTGTCGCAGTCTTAAGATTATTCCTGTAAATACATTATTATATGTATGTTTCAAGCCATCACTGAAAGGTATGGTGTCGTCAAATCGACGTCAGGGCAAGGGAGAAGAGGACGATGAGTTTGTTCCCGAAGATGACCCTGTCGACGATGACGATTTCATCGTGGAAGACAATGATGACGTTGAAGAAGAGGAGGAGGAGGAGGAGGAATATTTGGACGACGAGGTTGAGGAGATTGATGAAGAACCCCAGAGAAGGCGTAAAGGTGGTGCAAAAGGTAAGTCTACAAGGAAAAAAGGTGGGGCTCAAAAAGGGAAGAAAGGACGGGAAGTGATCAAACGGAGGCGTCCAACATCCATGCTTGATGATGAAGATTATGACCTTGAGGCCACATTTGACTCTGGAGAGGAAGCAGAGGATGGTGCCTATGTTCTAGGAGCAGAAGACACAGAATTTCATGATTTTTCACAGTTGGAACTCAAAGTGGATCATGCAAATAGACCCTTGTGGGTTTGTCCGGACGGGCGCGTGTTTCTAGAGACATTTAGTCCAGTATATAAACAAGCGTATGATTTTTTGATCGCTATTGCTGAGCCAGTTTCAAGACCGGAATGTATCCATGAATATGTACTGACACCGCACAGTCTGTATGCTTCTGTCTCTATTGGACTTGATACGAGCACGATCATCTCTGTCCTAGATCGATTATCGAAAACGAAAATGCCATCTGATATACGATGGTTTATTCGTGAATCTACGGAGAATTATGGAAAGGTAAAATTGGTGTTGCAGAATAATAAATTCATGGTGGAATCTCCTGATCCTCATATTCTGAGGAGGTTGCTCGCAGATGATGTAATAGCGGATGCCCGAATGGTTGGAGAAGCATCACAAAAGAGAGTGAATACAGACGAAATCATGGAAGAATTTATGAAGGGCAAGGCATTGAAAGATCGTGCTGTTGATAGACTTGCTGCGGTAGAAAATATTAGTTTGGTGTCCCCTGATGAGGATCCTCAAAGTGGTGCTCTTTTGGAAAGGCAGCTTGAAGATGAGCTGGGAGATAATGATGACGATATTGAAATAGAGGACCCTGATAAAGAAATCCATTCATTCCAAGTGAACCCTAGCAAAGTGGAGAATGTCAAATCCAGGTGTTTGCCTGGAGGTCTCAACTATCCAATGCTGGAGGAGTATGATTTCAAAGGGGATTCGAATAATCCGACCCTCTCAATCGATTTGAAACCTCATGTGAAACATCGATCATATCAGGAGAAGTCTTTGAGCAAAATGTTTGGAAATTCTCGTGCACGATCAGGCATTATTGTGCTTCCTTGCGGAGCTGGAAAATCACTCGTTGGTGTGTCTGCAGCTGCCAGGATTAAAAAGTCGTGTCTTTGCTTGTGCACCAACTCTGTCTCGGTAGATCAGTGGAAGTACCAATTTCAACTGTGGACAACTCTCCGTGAAGACCAAGTATGTAGATTCACGAGTGCCAATCATGAATGGTTCAAAGGAGCTGGTGCAGGTGTGTGCATCACTACATACACCATGGTTGCCTATTCGGGCAAAAGGTCCGCAGAAAGTGAACGTATCATGGAAGAAATAATGAATAGAGAATGGGGATTGATCCTTCTGGACGAAGTGCATGTGGTCCCCGCGCAAATGTTCAGAAAAGTACTGGGAATTGTCAAGGCCCATTGCAAACTTGGTCTAACAGCAACCCTTGTCAGAGAGGATCAGCTTATCACTGACTTGAACTTCCTCATTGGACCTAAACTGTACGAAGCAAACTGGCTTGATTTGACTAGGAATGGTCATATTGCGAATGTTCAGTGTGCTGAAGTGTGGTGTCCAATGACACCTGAATTTATGCGAGAGTACTTGAAGCCGGAAAGGTCTGCCAGTCAAAAGCAATTGCTCTTTGTAATGAATCCTAATAAAGCAAGGGCTTGTGAATATCTTGTTCGATATCACGAAACTCGAGGTGACAAGATTATTGTTTTCTCAGACAATTTGTTTGCTCTACGAGAATATGCTGTTAGAATGAAAAAACCATTCTTATATGGTGGGACAGGGCATCAAGAGCGCACTAGAATTCTTCACGCCTTCAAGACGAATCCAGCAGTGAATACTGTCTTCCTCTCCAAAATAGGAGATAATTCCTTGGATATTCCAGAAGCGAATGTGCTGATTCAGATATCAAGTCATGCTGGTTCCAGGAGGCAGGAGGCACAACGTCTGGGAAGAATTTTGAGGAAGAAAAAGTCAAGGGCTGGCACTGGCCTAGATGATTTTGATGCATTTTTCTATACGCTTGTTTCAACGGATACTAGAGAAGTGTATTTTACTTCGAAAAGACAGCAGTTTTTGATCGATCAAGGCTATTCGTATAAAGTGATACCTTCCCTCTTGGATGGGGCAGACGATAGTCTCATGTTAACCTCCCGTGATGACCAGATCAATTTGCTTGCAGCAGTGTTACATGCCTCTGAATCAGAGGCAGCAAATGAAATTTTAGATCAAGCAGATAATATCGAAGCCGCTGCGAAGAAATCGACGACGAAACGCTCGGTTGGAAGCATGGCTGCATTATCAGGGGCTCAAGGTCTCAAATACATGGAGTATTCATCAAAGAAAGCAGTCAAAAGGCCACCCGCTGGAGGTAAACTGTCAAAATTACGTAGATTATGATGTATATTACATATGTTCAATTTACTACTATCTTGTAAACTTCTAAAACTGGATTCTCAATGGCTGACTGTATAAATTCTGGACATAGGTTTGTATGGTTTCTCCGGAGACTGCTTTGAGCTTTATTTCATATGGTTTGGCTCCAGCGCTCAAATCTGCGTAAAACTCATATTGGCCATTATGATTACGCGTTGACATCATTCCATTGATCGTCACTCTATCGATAGGCTCTGATAGTCCACTGAAGGAGATCCTATGGTAATATGGATTATTGGTGAACACAGACATGTAGATGCCTCTCGGTGGCTTGCAGGATACTAATTTCCATTCGATTGGAATGGCAGCCTTTTTGTTAGAAGCTTTCAAAAGGTCGTGTCCTTCTCTGCTAATAAGTAAATCTCCTGCACTACAAGAACCGCAATCGTCTACAAACATCACTTCAAGAGATTCTTCTCCATTGCAGTCCTCTGGATCTGAACACTGCACTTCTGCACACAACCCACAAGGATGGAACCCGTACTTGCTGCGGAAATTGAATATATTTACGGCGGCCCAACTTTCTCTCCGAATATATGTCGCTTCACTAAATCCACATGCTGCTTTTGTGAGGCGATTATTGAAATCTCCCACCCACATTCTGGCATACTCGTTGTTTAGTGGCGATGTTTTGTCATCATCCTCTGACACATCTTCCTCCTGCAATGGAGTAATTGTGACGGTTCCTGAAGATTTCTCTGCTACAGGCTCTGCTTCAGGAGACTGTACAACAACAGTATCATTCTCTGGAAGCGGAGTAATAGTGATCTTTGATGGTGCCTCTGCCACAGGTGCCTCTGCTGCAGGAGTCTCTGCTGCAGGTGCTTCTGTCACAGGTGTCTCTGCCACAGGCGTCTCTGCCACAGGTGCTTCTGCCACAGCATTAGTAACATTCTCTGGAAGCGGAGTAATAGTGATCTTTGATGGTGCTTCTGTCACAGGAGCCTCTGCCACAACATCAGTATCATTCTCTGGAAGCGGAGTAATAGTGATCTTTGATGGTGCCTCTACCACAGGCGCCTCTGCCACAGGTGTCTCTGCTGCAGGAGCCTCTGCTGCAGGAGCCTCTGCCATAACATCAGTATCATTCTCTGGAAGCGGAGTAATAGTGATCTTTGATGGTGCCTCTGCTACAGGTGCTTCTGCCACAGGTGTCTCTGCCACAGGTGCCTCTGCCACAGGTGCTTCTGTCACAGGAGCCTCTGCCACAGCATCAGTATCATTCTCTGGAAGCGGAGTAATAGTGATTTGTGCCTCTGCCACAGGTGTTTCTGCCACAGGAGCCTCTGCCACAGGTGTCTCTGCCACAGGTGCTTCTGCCACAGGCGCTTCTGCCACAGGTGTCTCTGCCACAGGTGTCTCTGCCACAGGTGTCTCTGCCACAGGAGCCTCTGCTACACTATTTTCATTTTGATCCGTTGCTTTAATAACCAATCCATAGTCATCACAACCAACGAAAGACCATTGAATAGGAATATCACCGAGCTCAGACTCTGGCTTGCCAGTAAGCCTCCTTGCAATAAAACTATTCACCTGAACAAAATCTGGACCATCTGCATCATCCACCACAGCGGCAACAACATTTGTTTCCGAACCTCCACGACAATCACTAGAATTCACGCACGAAATGCTGATACACGAGCCACAGGCATCCCTCCCAAAGGTATCCAGGTCAATACCTGCAAAGCTGACTGTAAAGTATGGTGAAATACTTCTCACGCCACACTCTAGCTCTTTGACAGCAGTACTCGTAATTGATTCTGCATATGAGATGGTTAGATATGCCTCGTTATCTCCCTGACCACGAGAATACGTCACGAATCCCAAGCAGATGAAAAACACCAGCCAGCAAGGGTGGCCACCAAAGCGTGTTGCTGCCTTCATGGCTACAATAACCTGCTCTCCTGTATATACACAATTTGATTTTGATACGCACTCAAAAGAACCTCATGATCTTCAGGAGATGTAAAAATCGAGGGTGGGTATGTCCATGGAGTTGTGCATTGTTCCATCCAAGAATTTATGTCTGGTTGACATGACTCTGCACAGTTTTGTTTACTTGTATATGCCAGTAGGCAAAATCTAGTCTATAAAAGTATGCTGGTACTATTACATTATAACATCAGGATGATTGAATATTGAGTTCACGAACGTTGCATGGAATCAAGGTTTTTTATTTGCAGATGACTGTGCAACCTTTTCAGGCCTTGAATCGGCAAACTGAATGGTCAAATCAGTACTCTTCAATTTTGGTAAACGGACTCTGATAACCTGTCTATTAGCACCCAAAAGAGCAATATCGAATGGACCACGTGGATTAATAGCTCCACGAGATGGATTCCAGCTCCAAAAGTTGTTGGATTCATGCTTGAGTCTATCTCCATTCACCTGAGCAGCCAGGATTGGCTGTTTGGCATTTGCAAAGTTGAATGCCTGATAGTACGCTGAACCACCTGGTTTAATAAGCATTTTAATGGTAGAGTTGATGAATGGACTGCACTCGGTGAATTCCCATGACAAGGCAACAGATGGGTTTGGGTTTGGATTCCTTCCAACCAACTCTTTGAACAAACTACCTCCAACTGTCATATCCCCATCAAAACATTCACCACAGAGATCCACGACTTGGGCCACAATAGACTTTCCTGGCTCGGCACATGATGAGTCATCACACTGAACCTTGACACATCTTCCACATGTGAAACCTTGGTTGTACATGGATTTTCCAATGGCCACAAAACGGCCCCTAAAATGCTCATCCACAAAGCCAAAGCCACAGGACAACCCTACGCCTCCATAACTACTCATAGGCTCCATACCATATCCAACAGTTCCGATACTTGGATATTCAAGGCGTGTTTTACGATCTGGTCCTTTGCTGGTAAACACTGGAGCAAGACCATACGTCTGGGATGCAAAGCCATCCCCAAAGATATCCTCCGTCTGCATCTTTTCTGGCTCAAAGAACCCATCCAACAGCTTCTGGTCTTCATCAGAGAGCTTGAACGAACTGTCTTTAGTTCCTGCGACTTCGACCTCTGATGCAGCATTTGAGAAGGCTTCCGCAGCGCTCTGTGCGTTGGCAAGACGCGTTGACAGAGCCAGGCACAATGTCACTGCCATGAGACAGGACATGGCCATGTTTCTTCCTGATGATGAGAGATATGTCATACTTCTTTGTGGTATCAGACTCTCTAAAGATATAAATGCATATGGTGTGATTTCGGATGACAGTGCTACTAAAGTATATCAACAACACTATCATCATGAGATCCCTGGGTGCATCCCAGGCAACCACCTGACAAGGGTCGATGCTTCCAAGAAATTTCTTGGATTTTCTTTTTTTTTGTTGTTGAATCGATTCAACCAACACAATAGTGTTGTTTCTTTACTCGTGTACGATTGTGTTACCTCGTGGTAGTAGAATTACATTCATAAACAACAACAATAATAATCACCGATCCATCGTGACATCATCCATCCGTGTGGGTACCCTCTCCATCACAAAAAGTGGAGATATGGGGTCTGCCATGCTTGACACGTGTTCCACACGTTTACACGAGAATGTACGATGGGTGAATGAAGATAATCGTGTTATCATCACCTGTGATGGTCTCCTGGACGTGTGTGGACATATTCTACCGGTTATCTGTACGTTGCACCAGTCTCCTCAGAGTTGGTTGGTTGTCCTGATGAATGACATCATTACTTGCCTGCAGCGATGCTTGGAACTGGATTTTTTATTGTACAATCGGATGTTTCTGGTAATATAGAACGTCTCAGGGTACGGATGGAGGAGCAGCCTGAGCGATATAGACACAATGTATTCCAAATACTCTTGGATGAGAAGGAGCAAGGTGTTTGCCTAGACAGCAGTTCTTGTACAAACGGGCTTCTCTGGCTTACCAGGTACGACACTGTATACTGGATCCTATGAATAAAAGATTGAATACAAGTACATAGTATACTGGACGCAGGGCAATGACCTTTGTTGTCACATTGTTAGAAAATCTCCTAGAGGACCATCTTCAAGGAGAGGAACAAGAGGATGCATCATTTTCAGAGATTATCACCATGACATATTCTAAAACTCTTCAGCAGTATCATGGATGGGTAACATCTGGTACATTCACATTGTTACTCAAGCTTGTACCATATAAAGATACATTCTGGACATCTATAGGAGTGAATAGAGATATACCCCAAGAGTTGCAATCAATGCAGATATTCTGTGAGTCATTCCGTAGAGTACTAGATGATATCTATGACTTTCTAGACACCAATGACCTCAATAATCCAGCCAAAGTCTAGGTAGGTAGAGACATAAAGATTTGATGGATAGTCGTTGTCAACGACTATATAGCAAGATACAGTTTTTCCTGTATGTCAGACATAAAAAATACACATTGAATATCTTGACACAATACTACTGTAGTATACAATAACAGCAATAATAATAATGTTTCATCACCATCATGACGAATCATCTGACTTTTTACCCAGTTTAACGAGGTCATTCACCAGCCTCGATGTTCAACAACCAATCTCTACTCGGGAATTCGTTGAGGCATGTGCAAAGGTGACCCCAATCTTTGATCACATCGGTACAGTTTTTGTTTTTGCAAAGCATGAGTTTGAAACCAAGAGAAACACGGTTGCAGCACAGGCGGAGGAGAAACCAGTGTTGAACGATATCGTCGAGGCTGGCAAGGCTGATAAAACTATTACTGTCAAGAATAGCCCTGGAAGGAATCTACACAGGCTTCTGAATACTCTGGCATTCATCAGTGCTATCTTCAAGGGATTGAAGAATGGGAAATCGTTGAAAGATGCAGTATCTACTGCATATGATGAGACGTTGGGATTGCTGCATGCATGGGTTGTGAGGACTGGTATCAAGGCTGGGATGCTTGGTCTTCCTACGAGGGAGCACTTTTTTAAGAGTATAGGAGAGACGGAGGAAAGTGCAAAGAAGCATGGGGATGGGTTTATAGAAGCTGCTGATAGAATTGTAGAGGCTATTGAAACATTGTATACTGGGGTTCAGATGCCAAAGAGTGATTTTACCATGAAGTCTCTGTGGGGATGATCCCTCTGTATAGATAAGATGTATAGGTAGGCTCAATATATTGAGCTAGACAGATAGACGTAGGAGTAGCAGTATACATACATGGACTGAACATATACATTTGTTGCAGATGCATGTAGAAATTTCATTTTACATTGAAAATTTTCAAACCAGCTTAAAAAAAAAAGTCAGTTTTCCAAGAAAAAAAAAATCAATGTCGCGTTTGTAAATGTTTGATGATTCGGCTGTTAGGTTACAATTTAATAATAAAATATACTAGCATCGTGCTTTGCACGTCTAATTTGACGAGAAAACGAGTGGCATGGCTGAACAGCAGCAACAATGTCAGCAGTTGGTCGCTGCGCTGGGTAGCTGTATGAGCCCGAATACGGAGGAACGGAAGCATGCAGAAGGATATTTGGAACATGTATGTTACATATATAATGCATGCTGTGTCTTTTAGATAGAGTCCAGCACTTTCTTGTTAGGCACTCACAAGAGTGTCCTTTCTTTCAGTTGTTCACGTCTACTGGATTTTCTCCTTGATAGTCGTTTTTATACATCAACAAACAACGTCTCGACATCAACACGCTACTGTTGTTCTATGCAGTGTACTGGACAGCCTGGTGGTATTGTCTTGCTTCAGCAAGTGGGGAATATGGAAGAGGTTCCAGCTGATGCTCGGCAGATGGCGGTTATTTACTTGAAGAATTCAATCAGAAAGTATTGGAGCCCTGGGTCAAAGCCAAAGGCGATTGCCTTTCGTGAGGAAGATAAATTCATTGTCAAAAAGGGTATTATTGATGTGTTTCCACATGCTGCTCCTGCTGTCCGAATGCAATTGGAAGAATGCCTTAGAGAAATAATCATAGCCGATGTTCCTGCGAGATGGCCAGAGCTCATCACGCAAGTCATGGCGTGGCTCTCCAATGGAAACCAGCAAGAGATTACTGCGGCACTTAGGGTCATGAGGATTGTGACGAAGAAGTATGAATATAGAGATGATGATGAAAGGGAAGAGTTGCATGCAATTGTGGATGCAGTGTTCCCCCAGCTCTTGTCAACATTCCTGTCGCTGGTTGAAAGCAGGGCATCTGATTCTCTGGAACTGGCAGATTTGTTAAAAATGTGTTGCAAGATTTACTATAGTACGACATACATGGGTATACCCCCATTGTTGTTGAATGATCAAGCACAATACGAAGGGTGGATGAATGGGTTTTTGACCTTGGCAGAGATGAGGCCACATGTCCAGGGGATGCCCCAGGATGCAGAAGGGAGAAGGACCTGGCAATGGTGGAAATTAAAAAAATGGCTGTATAATGTAGCGTTTAGATTTTTCTCAAAGTATGGAGTCGCACGAGT
>PJEL010001563.1_pt1 | contig 22726 bp, 24 predicted proteins | sample 1853271 | NCBI WGS metagenome assembly PJEL01 (sample SAMN08108733, study PRJNA415343) | Invertebrate metagenome, whole genome shotgun sequencing project. | host: Globobulimina | place: Sweden: Gullmar Fjord | collected 2015-08
TGTGTGTGTGTGTGTCTTAATATACCTTAAACTGGCTCGTCCCTGACTGGACGAGCCAGTTGAAGGTATTGGCTGGACCAATGAGAAGCCTCCATTTTATTTTTGCAAATTTTGAAAATCGACGACAACTACCTTAAACTAATCCTGGCTTCTCATTGGTCGAAAAGTGACGTCAGAGGCCCTCTCAGCCAATGAGAGGGCTTGGGGCATAAGTGATTACGTGTCATTGAACAATTTGTGATTTGGGCACAAATTTTACTCCCTGTTCTGGACACCTCAAACTAAAAGAAAAGTGAGGGGGTTGGATTCGAACCATGCGTACTGTCACTGTCATGACTGTTCAGATGTTTCAATTCCAGTTCCCCCTCAAAGATTAAACTGTTTTGGTGAAAAGATAATACACAGGTTGGTTTAAAAATGTTTTTATTTTTCAAGCTGTTAGTTTTTTCTTTAAGTCACATCCAAAATCAATAGCTGCACCAACGGTTCCTGCTCCAGGTACAGGTAACATTTTCACTGCAGACCGAAATGTAGGGTGACATACAACATTTGCAATTTGTTTTGCGTAATGAACTTGGCTTTTGTTTTTTTCCACTTTTTTGAGAGGTCTTCGTTGTTCCCTTTTCTTTTTCTTTTTTGAACCTTGAGGTTTCTTTCTTGTGTAAACATATCGGTCAGGGTATTTCATTGTGAAAATAAAAAAACAAAAATAAGTATGGTTAATTTATATTTTATTATTTAAACAAAATTGAAATGTCAAGTTTGTGGGAAAAAATGTCTATTCAGTAGTTTTTCTCTTCTTGCCCAACTCCTCATGCAATTTACTTTGATCCAATTCTTTCGCTTCTTTTTTCCAAAACGCTTCTTTTTTCGCCTTTTTTTGTCTTTCTTCCTCCTCCAAATGAACATTATAATTTTGATCTGGCGCATTCATGGAAGCCAAACGATACTCAGGTGTCATATACTTTGCAATCAATAGACAATTTGTTGCCGCTTCACCAGTCTCTCGTACATGATGCAAAAACTGTTCTGGTGTCATTTCACACAAAAAACTCAAACCGAGATACTGCACGTTTTGTTGTGTAATGTACACTTCATACAATCGTGTTAAGCAATCCACAGCAGGGTTTGAAAAAGCAACCCATTTGAACATATAAGCCCATTCGAACATGCGATAATAAATCGCACAATAAAACAAATCGGGAAACAATCTCCCATTAACTTCCAACGGTTTTTCAAACATTGCTTCCAATTTTCTTTTTACAAATACGGTCCGTGTGGAATGTGTATTCCCCTCAATTTCGTTTTCAATCGGTGCGATCTTTGGGGGGAAATTTTCGATCACGTATTTTCTCAAAGCTGCTAACCACACTTGTGTGGCATGAACAGCCTTCTTGTGATCTCCCACCACAATGTATCCAATAAGTGAATTCATTGAGATTGGTGTCTCGATTGATCCAACATTCAATAACAGCAATTGTTCCGCAACGTCTTGGTCAATGTTGTAAACTGGCATTTTGGTTCTCATTTTGTCACAATCAAAAATAATAAACCTTTCTGAAAACAAAGTTGACACAAAAAACATGTGAAAATTTTTATAAACAAAGGCGTCACCCAAACTTCAAATTCACGTGAAAATTTTTATAAACAAAGACGTCATCACAGACAAATATTTTTCCCCAAGCCGTCACGAAAACATCATAACAACAATCAGCGTGAAAATTTTTATAAACAAAGACGTCATCACCGAAAATTCGTGTGAAAATTTTTATAAACAAACAATCGACGTGAAAATTTTTGTTTTCAAACAAACCTTTACCGAACACAAATTTTCTTTCCACAAAACCAAAATGCCTCCTGTCAATCCATCATACAAACGCACCAAGATTGGTTCTGATCCTGAAAAAGAGATTGGTAAAGACGTTATTTCATTCGTTCTTGCATGTAACTTTAATGTGATTGGGATGAAGGTGTTAGATCTACTTGGATACAAGGATTTTGTCAATTTTAAGAGTACCAACACTCTCAATCTCAACACTTGCGAAAACTACGCATTTTACGAAACTCGTAAAATGTCCTGCGAGATTAATGAAAACTTTACACGGTGGGCTTCTGAGCTTTCTGGTGTTCCAATCAGCCATTTTCACTGCTTTACCCCCCAACAGATTGCAGTCAATCTGATGACCATGATATTTGATCCATTCATGGAACTTATGGTTGACGTTGGACAACGCGATCGCCCCGTGTGGCAATCAGTTTATGGTGACAGAAATTTAATTCGACATTCTTTTTCCAACTTAATGTGGGTACCTGGTAACCATGTCGGTCATTTTGAAGAAAACGATGCATTATCAACAAAAGTTACACTTACCAGCACAATCACGCAACACGAATGTCCAGGGCAGTGGAAAGTCTCACTACACATTTTTTTGAAGACAAGCAGCAACAAAAATTTTTTAAAGAGCACCACAACAACTTATTCCCACACCCATCGCACACCGTGGCAGGGTAGACCTTGGATCTCTGGACACACCTATCTGAGCGAACACAATGGGTGGGCCGGACCTGAACTTGACTATTGAAGTAAAAATAAAATTTATTTTCACCCATAACTCTTTTTTGTCTTTTATTTTTGTGTCTTTTTGTTTAAGGTAGAGAATATTTGTTCATGATTTTTTGATGCAAAATAAGTTCATTTTAAAATCATTTTAAAAAGCTTTTTCAAAATTTTTTAAAAATATTTTCAAAAAACATGGTTTCCATGAGAGAAAATTACCCCAGAAAAGGCAGACGACCTAAAAAATGGGGTCAAATTTTATCAGAAGCTAAAAAGAAAAAAAGAAAGACAGCACATAAACCATCTGTTTTTGATTTTACAAATATTGACCCGGCATCAGGGGGTTTCATGGTAGGAAATAGGCACCCATTGAAAGACTCTCAAAGCACAAAAACCCCAGATTATTGGAAAGAACCTGAGAGGGACTATGTTCTGGACTCTGAAGGAGAAGAAGGGACAAGCACGGTAGTAGGTCGTTCGGATATTCGAAAACGTTCAAAAAGGCACTCAAGAAGTCCAGGGTTCCGAAGAAATGTTTCTGAAAGTGACTGGGAAATTTTTAGTCAACAAAGCGACAAGAGTGGTCCTACTGATTCTTCTCAAGGTTCACCTGAGGAAAGCGCTGTTACTCTTGAACAAATGTTAGCTGACCCTAAAAGGCGACATCTGCTTAGTAGACGACAACGAGGTCTCCCAGAAAGGGATGAAGACGATGACCATATGGTTCCACCACCCTCTTTTGAGCCTACTAGACGAATGGTTGGTCCTTGGAATGAGCGTGTGTCTTGGAGCTATGGTGGTGAAAAATTAAAACTAAAAAAACCCCGTTCACACAGGTCAAAGCTGGAAGGATTCCAAGGGGATTTTGATGTATTTAAACCACCAGAAGAACCAAAAGCACGCAAAGCACCCAAAGCACCCAAAGCACCCAAAGCACCCAAAGCAAGGAAACCTACTAAAAAGAAAGCACCTGTTCACGGTAAACCCTGTGGAAAAAACCGACCAACGAAAACCCCTTACCAATGCTTTAAAAGCGGTATTTTCATGGGAAAGTATCGTCTTTGAATATACAATGGAAAAAGTAATAAAAGACAGAGAACAACAAAAATAGTAAAAAAAAGAACAAATGGATCCATGGAAATTCAAGAATGATGACCATTACGAGACACCTGACAAAGCTTGGAGGTTATTGACCCAATACATTCCTAAAAATTTCAGTATTTGGGAACCCTTTTACGGTTCTGGTAACAGTTCAGAAGTGCTAACGAAATTTGGCTTCAAACATTACCATGTTAAAGAAGATTTTTTTGGGATAAATTCAACTGAAAATGACATTATCATCTCTAATCCGCCTTATTCAATTAAGAAAAAAGTGCTAGAAAAAATAGTTACATTTGATAAACCCTGGGCTCTTTTATTGCCGATTGCCACTATTTGCAATCAATATTTTCTCAATTTAATGAAAAATACCTATTACCAGATCATTATTCCTACCAAGAGAATTAATTACTTGAAGAAAGGAGAAAAAATTCACGGAGCAGGTTTTGATACAATTTGGATTTGTGTTGGATTGCAACTTTTTTTACCTAAACGTCAAATTATATATGAACCATTGGTTGACATGATTGACGTCAAAATCGAAAACGAAAAATCACATGAAAAAATAAATAAACATTGACAAATCAAAAAATTTCACATGTTTTTGTTTATCTTTTTTACTTTAAAAGAGAACACTTTTTTCTTTTCAAAAATTAAAACACCTCAAAAGCAAAAAAATTAAAACGACAAACAAAAATGCAATTCATTGACAATCAAGCTTCTTGTGCTCCTTCTGACTATGAAGATTTTAAAAAACCTGCAACTCGAAAACGTGCAGCTTCTAAGCCTAAACCATCTCCTCAACCCAAGAAAATGAAAACAAATGGTCAATCTACAGCAGCAAATGGTCAATCTACAGAAGCAACATTGTTGCAACCTTTGATTGAACGGGTTGAAAAGATGAAAGCTGAAGCTGAAAAAAGCAAGAAGAAACGCGTTATTCCAACAAAAGTTTTGAAAACTGATGTTCCTGGTGCAGATACCCGTAAAGAATTCAAAGTGGCTGTCACGAATGCTGAGGAGGAGATCCCTTATGAAACAACCACTTTTGGCCGAAAATGTGGGTGTGGTGATGAATTGAATCGATACGATATCACTGATACGCGTGATTATGTGTTCTACAACTGTTCCAATCGATCTTTTAACGATGAGAGTGATCTTTGGGAAGGTGGATGCAAGATGTTCATTCGTGAAGAAGACCTAAAGAAGCGTGGGAATTGTTATTGTGGGTTTGTTGCAAATCAATATTTCGATAATTTCGCGTGTACTTGTTCTGGTCCCAAAGGAAAAAAATGTCAATTGGGAAAGTTTATGCGTGAAGCAGAAGGTAGCGGAATGAGCAAAAGCGACTTTTGGCGCACAAAAGATGAGATTGAAAAAAAAGTGACCTCAAAGTAAAAAACATTTGCTTGTTTATGTTCTTTTTGTAAAAAAATAAAAAATAGATCAAAAATGATGTTATCAAAATTTTCAATCCTATAGTCACGTGTTATAAAACAAAAAACATATAAAAATGAGGTTTTTTTCTTTTTCCAATACACAAATTTTAGAGAAGAAAGAAGAAAAAATGGAACCTATTGAATTTATGGTTGATGCAGCAAGTGAAGAAAGTAACATTGGGAGTGCTATTGATGAAATGTTGACAAAAAAAGAAGAAACCCCAGAAACACCAAAGAAGGAGGTTGTCAAGAATGTTATGATGACATTTCCTATTCCATTAAAATTGGTGTGTTCGTGTGGGAAAATGAAGAAAAAACCTAAAAAGAAGATCGTGAAATCAAAGCCACAACCCGTGCTTACGAAACGTAAGATTATTCGGTTAGAGTGAACTTAAGAAACCATTGCCTTTTAAAATAAACCTTTTGCCTTTAAAATGACGAAATAAACATTGATGATAAAAATTGTTATTCTTTCCTATTTTCTTTTTCATTTAAATTTGTAAGGTTTATTTTTCCTTTCTAATTTTTCAAAATGGGCTTAGTTCCTGGGCAAGTACAGACAAACAGCCCAAAAGCTGTATCAAATTCAAACACCCAAGAATTTCAAAGTTATAGACCTAGTTCTCATGGGATTTCAAAAAGGGCTCAAGCCCCATCTCGTATGCCTGCGAAAGGATTTGGTCCAAATCCATTAGCTACATGGGGTGGACTAGTGCCTGATGTGGTAGGTGCTTGGAAACAACCAGGTGCAACTGGAATGTCAAAAGCTGAAGCGGCAGCTTCAGCTGGTGTAGTTGCTTTTGGGGCACCTTTATTGTTATATGGTCCCTTATTAGGTGAAGGGGGTGGTTTAACTTCAGGAAAAATTCAAGGTGCAGATGCTGGCACATTTGACGGTACTGTGGCTAGTGCTACGCAACGTGGATTTAAAGTCAATGAAGCAGGATTCAAAGAAGCAAATGAATTTTATGAAAAACATCCACTTCGACACAGATACAAAGGAACTACACGTGAACAAGTGGATAATATTAAAAAATCCAAAGGGGATGAATGGGTGCTGAAACAAATGTTAGGTGAAGATTATGTGGCACCTGACAACAGTGGCAATATTCAAATGCAAGACATTCCTACAAACATAAAAGAAATGACAACTGAAATTGAAAGAGCTGAAAAAGCAAGAAAAGAACATTTACAAGAACAATTGTCAGCCAAGCATCAAAAAGTGAAAGATGAAGTGCTAAAAGAACACGAAGCAGACTTAGCTCAAAGAAAAGCTGCAAAAGAAGCCAAAGATGAAGAAGACTTTCGTCAGGCTGAAATTAAAGCCACCCATGGTCCTAATTACCGCTACAAAGGTCCAGGTGCTAAGTTTGCACCCAAAAGAGTGGTACCGAAAGGCACCGAAGAAATTGAATTGGAAAATTTTGGGAAACCTACACCAAAAAAGACTCCTAGTATTTGGGGGACAGGAGAGCCTGCTATTCCTGGTGAATCAGCGTATAGTGGACCTCCCTTACCAAAAACTGCCTCGGAAATGTTTCAAGAACAATTAAAACCAGGTATGACTAAAGAAGAATTGGATGCGTTGAGAACTAAAGTGACAGCTGACCGCAAAGTAGCGATGAGGAAATGGTTGGAAAAAGGGTTGGAAGAAGACGTGCCACTTGAAACACCCGGAAGAAAGATAGGGAAAATTAAAAGTGCTTTATTGGAGAGCGAAGGTGAATTGGTAGGTACACATCGTTTAGAAGGAGATAAAGGTGGTGCAGCTATTACTCCTAAAAACCCTAATGAAGGACCCAGCAAATTTGGCGGAGAAGACCCCACTATTACTGTTGATGAAGGTACGGAAATCGACAACTTATTGAAAGACCGAGCAGAAGAACAAATACCCAAAAGACCACCAAAGCCTTCTAAACCAGGAACCACAACTGAAGAAACAACCATTGAAGATGTTCCTGGTCAAAAAATGCCTGAAGATGACTTTAGACCTAATATTGGTCACGTTAAAAAGATTATACCTGGTGGTGGGGTTGGTCGAAAAGAAGGTGTGCAAATTGGGGTTGACAGAGGGGTAGATAAACACCCAATAGGGAATGATAAACCACCTGTTATCATTGACCCTATCATTGATCCCCCATTTAAACCCCCACCTGATGATGAACCGAAAGACGATGAACCAAAAGACTATTCAACTGTTACAAATGAACACTTAACTTCTTTCTGGAAACCAACAAAACAACGTGGTTCTTTCCACGACTGGACACATTTCAAAAAAGACTATAAAGAAGGTTTTTATCAAGATGGGGTAATTCCTAGAGAAAAATGGGACGCCACAAAGGATACTAATTGGGACCCATGGAACGATGACGGAAAACCAGAAGATCCTCAAAATGGTTTTGCACATTATAATTCTGGACGTCAATTATTGTCTTGGCCCCCAGGTGCAGCTGCAAGCGAGTTGAGTGAAGACAATGATATGGGAGCTCAAGTTGCTAAAGTAGCAGGCACTGCGCTAGCTTCTTATTTGTTCGGTGAATATGGTCCCTCACAAAAAGAAACTACAGACGCTATTCATTCAGCAATTGACCAAGGTTATTCCGGGCTTAAGTCTGCAATGGAAAAAGGATATACTTCTGTTACTGATTACCTGGAAGAACGAGAGAGACAAAAAGTAATAGGACAAGACTACGTGGATAGATATTGGGATGTATCCAGGGATGTCGAGGAAAGAGACTATGACACTATAATGCAAGAACGACAAAAGTACATAGATGAGTCAGATAAGATTGTTGAGGCAGAAAAACAAGAGCGCCAAAAGCACTATGACGATATGATGGAAGAACAAGCTAAGATTCTTGAGCAAGAACGAAAAATGAAAGAAGATGGTGAAATTATTAAGCAAAAACCCAAAGAACTGAAGTACAATTGGGCAAAATTCTTAGCTCCTAAAATTGAAGAACCTGAAGAAACTGAGCCTATACAGGAAACTAAATTAACGGATTACTATGGAACTCCAGGAAATCGATTAAAAACGTTTACTCCCAAAAGTGATTCAATTAATTTACCTGCAATTCCCGATGAAGTTGAAGAAGAGAAAAGTGTTGAGCCTTACCAAATACCTTCTGGTTCTATGAGAGACCATTTTCCTCGTGCAGGTCGACGTCCTATTGGAGGTCCTCGAAAGTCAATGAGAGATAATTATCCACGTCGTGGTAGACGTCCTCGGGGTGGTCCTTTGCCACAACCCCAACCAGTTCCTCCGGTTCCTCCTCAACCCTTTTTCCCAAATTTGGCTCCTGAAAACCCTCTACCACCTCAAGGTGGTGATGACCCCATTTGGCATCCCGAACCACATATGCCTGCCATTTATCGTCCACTGAAATATGCTTGGAAATATTATTTTCCTGATAGTGACCCTTTTGGTCGTCATTTACGATATAAAGAAGATGACGATGACGATGACTCTGAAATTTCCCCCGAAAAACCTAAAAAAGTCACAAGTAACAAAATAGGCGGACAAAAGGACATTTGCCACTATAAACATACTACTAAAAGATGCAGAAAAAAACGAAAACTCTCATGAAAAAAATTTTATTTATGACCATAAAGATAATTTTGGTCTGGTGAATGATATAATGAGTGGTGTGCGTGGCACAATGATTTTGAGTTCTTGCAAATGTATGACCTGCATGGTTCAAATTTTCTGTTTTTGTGTATACACCTATTTATCATTGTCCTTGCTTTTCTTGGTTTTTTTACGTCTTGTCTTGTGTGTAGAGTTTCAACCACAGCTTGTAAAGAATCAATGCGATTAATAATAACATGCAATAAAACTTCAACATCTCCCATTGGTTTAGCATTCTCTTCTGGTGCTGTAAGGTAGACCTCATTCGGGAATAATTCCTGGTCATAATTTTGAGAATAAGCTATTGGCTGCAACGGTGCTTCTTCTTCCCACAGCATGGCTTCTTAGGTCCTTTTCTTCCCTTTTGTTTTGAAAATAGTGTCCTCTTTTTTGTCAAACGTGGGGTTTTATTCACTTGGTCACGTGTCACAAACAGGTTAGGTTCTGTGGGAGGACCAGTAGGCGGTTGAACTCGCCTTGAATCTTCGTGAGTATTTGAAGTCTGAAAAGCCTCACTGTTAATGTTGACACGAGGATTCAAAGGACATTTACCACGACATTTCTTTCCTTTTGTGTATACAACTTTTGGATAGGGTGTATCAGAAGGAAGAACAGTAGCACCAACGTTTGTGCGAGAAGGCAATTTGTGAATATTATCCGCATCAACAACTTTATTCAACGAACCATTTAAACTAAAAAATTTGGTCTCACTCATTCTTTAGTTTTAAAGATTTAAAATCAGTTTAATTAAGAAAAACAAGTTTAAATACATATTTTAACATCTAATAATTAGTATATAAAAATATACTGTTATAGTTTGTAATAAAAAAGAGATTTCTTTTAAAAATTACTAATTATTTTTTAAAAATGGAACCTGTTGAGAGTAATGAACCAAGAGAAATCGAGCCAGCAAAAGAACCCAAAAAAGAACCCGGAGAGCAAGTGGGACCGGTTATTAGAGAAACTGAGATACAGGAGACATACTTATCGCCGGTCACAAAAAATAAACCAAAACGAGGAAGAAGTGAGGCTCAAGTAGTTGCATTTAATAAAATGCGTGAGTCAAAAGAGAAAGCGCAAGTGGAAAAATATGTCACCAACGACGAGATTTTGCGCAGGAATGGAGCCATGTTTATGGAACTGGAAAAATCCAGGAAAGACCACAAAACTGCCACTTGGACTAAATTAATTGACGAAAAATTCAATTCTTTTGAGGAGAAGCTGTTTGAGAGGCTGAACAAAAAGAATGAACAAGTAATTCAAAAATTAGAAGTACAAGAAGACTCCCTTGAACCTGTTTCCAAGAAACAGAAACATGCGCCAACTGAAGAGACTTCATCGGAAGAAACCTCGAAAATCGACAGATTTGCAGCATGGATTAGATAGACCTGTGAAAGTGAATGAAAAAGAAGCGAAAGAACAGGAAGAAGACGAGGGTGAAGAAGAAGTTGCTGGAAATGGACTCACTGTAAATTTAATGAAAGAAGACCCCAAGAAGAAAAATAAAATAAACAGCATGTTACCACAACCACCCTTTTTGATGACTGTTGTAGCACAAAGAGCTTCTGGGAAAACAAATATGTGTATTGATTTTTTAGCTGACAACTTAAAATACGGAAAACATTTTGACTTAATTTACATTTGGTCTACTTCTTTTTACCATGACTCAAAATGGAAAAACATTAAATTACCGTGTGAAGAAAAAATGGTCAGAGAAATTTATGACATGGACGAAATCGAAGACTTATTCAAAACTTTGCAAGAAATTTCCAAACACACACACATGGAAGTTTTGTTTTTGTTTGATGACATGATTGACCAGAATGTAATGCAGTCTCACCATATGGGAACAATTGAAGCCATTGCTGTGCGAGGTCGCCATTACAATATTTCCATTATCATGATTTCTCAATTATACAAAAAATTGTCTGTTGCTATGAGAGTGAATTCCACGAATTTAATTTTTTTCCGAATACGCAACCGTGGAGAATTAGATAAAATTGTTGATGAAAACCAAGAGTCTTTAACAAAAGACGAATTCTTACAAGTCTACAACCATTGCACAGAAGAACCTTACACTTTCTTACACATCAACAACCAAGAACCTGACCCATCGAAACGTTTCCGAAAAAACTGGGACAATATCATACACATTTGACAATATTTTTGTAACAATGTTCTTTCTAATAAAAAACACATAAAACAAATTTTCCTTTTTTATTAGGTGAACATTGTAAAAATGGGAGCCAGAAATCAAATTGGTCGAAATCCGAAAGCTCGAAAGAAATTTGCTTCGAAAAAGAAATTTACGGAGAAATCAGTGACATTTTTCCAGAAACCAGAGGAATATGGTACTTTATTTGAAAGACCTGAAATTAGGAAGTCAACTTTTCAAGATGGGTCACGTTCAACTGGAGTAAGGGAAAATCATCGATTAAATACACCTATTATTCCTGATAGTAAAAACCCTAATAAAAGAATTGGGGGAATGTCCGACTTGGCTATTGCGGTTTCACAACAACTGAAACCAACAAAACAAAGTTATTAGTGAAAATGACTTCGAAACTTCCAGTTCAACCCAACCCCGCTGCGACTTTTACAGACCAACGAACCCAAAGTATTATCTCGAATCGTTCTCATGTTCGAATTGCACCCAAATATGGTGGTCCTTACAAAGCAGGAAACATTATTCGTTTGGAAATCCCTTCACAAGACTGGCTTGACCCTGACCTCTTTTCCATTTCTTTCAATGCAATTTTAAAAAACGCCGCTGGGACAGGTATCCAAGCTTACGGTTCACAAGATGGTGGCTTACCCTGCAATGGTGTTCAAGCTGCATCTTTGCGTTTCGATACTCCCCTTCAGATGATTTTCTCTCGCATCAAGTTATTGCAAGGTTCGACTGTTATTGAAGACATCCTTGACTATGGAACATTGTACAAGATGTTGAGTGTTACTACTGTGAACAAACAGTACAATGACACCATGGCTGGTGTTTTTGAAGGGTGTTATGACACGTGTGACCAAATGCAACTTACTCGCGCTAAACAACGGCACGCATGGAGCACTGGGGCAGCTGATGCAGCAGCCACACCGGTTGCACCGATAGCAGTTGACAGAGAGCACTATTTCACTTACAACGTTCGTCCTCTCCTTGGTTTATTGCGTGCGGGCAAATATTTGCCACTAAAATGGATGGGTCAATTAACTATTGAGTTGTACTTGGAGCAACCTGCCAATTGTCTTGTTTCTTCGGTGGCTCATGTTCTAGAGGCAACCGACGGTGGCGACTTGGGCAATTTGGCTTTGACTACTGAGAACGCTAAGGTTTACCCAACTGTGATTACAGCAGCAGGCACTGGTGCAACGGCTGTGGTTTCACCAACGGTGGCTTCAACCCATCCTTTGGCGTACTATGAGATTGACCAGGTCAACATGGAATGTCATTTTGTGCAACCTCTAGATGAATATGACCGTTCAGTTTTGTCCCTTATCGAAGAAAATGGTCTCAGTGTATGGTTCGATACTTTCTCCACTCACACTCGTCAACTTGCAACCAATGGTGGACGTAACACGGTTAGTTTCCAAGAGCGGGCTGTTTCTTTGAAGGGTGGTTATTGTGTGATGCAGAATGACGTTGACATTGGTGACTATCGAACCCCGGTTAGTTTCCCAGACAACCAGATGCAGGAATACCAGTGGAAATTAGGGTCACAGTATTACCCTGCTCAACCGGTTATTTGTCACAAAGGTGCAGGTACTGCTTTGTTTCAATTACAAAATTCTTTTGATGCTTTTGGTGACATGGCCACAACTGGGATGGTACATGAAGACAATTTCACTGGAAAGCGTTACTACACACACGCTGGACGAAATGCTAACAATACAGCAACCTTAGTAGCAAATTACGGCAAAACTGCCCGTTGGGAAGAAATCTTGGCAGAAAGCTCACTGCCGAACAATTTTGTTATGGCTCTGAATCTGGAGAAGACCCCTGACCAATTGTCTGGTTTTAACAGCGCAGCTGCCTCGGTTGATGTAGAATTAATTACTAACACAAAAGCTGCAAACGACGCTGACCATGTTGTTACAGCCACAGCAGGAACCGCGACAGTGCTCAATGATGGTCACACATTCCAACCTTCAAAGTTTTTATGTAATTTTTCAACAGCTACTGCAGCGGTGGGTGCTAGGACTTCAAACACCCGTCATTTCAACAAAGACCAGCCAGCGGATACCCAAATGATGATTACTAAAAACCCTGCCAATTATGCACGTATGACCTTCTTTGGTCACATTGACTCTGTTATCAAAATCGCAAGGGTTGGTAACTTGGAAGTTATGCGTTAAAAAACTTTTGAAACAAAATAAAATATTTTTAATGTATCTTTTTTATCATATTCTTTTTTCCTCTTATAGTTTTAGTTTTAGTAGACTAGTTTTTAATTTTTACAAAATGCCTTACCCGGGACAATACAGAGAGTTGCACCTGAGTTCAAAAGTTGAAGAACAAGCTGGTAGAGCTAATAGAAATGGGGTGTTAGCAGAAAATCACCCAGTTTTCGAATTCCCGGAACCAGTTAAGTGCGACAAGTATTATGTCAAAAACGCTCAAATCCCAATGTCGTGGTTGAATATTTCCAAAACGGAGTACATTTCATTGTCACCAAACATTGTTTCTGGTGCAGACCCACTGGAATGGGCTATTGAAATCAGACCTGACTGTTACACTTGGGACTCACTCGTTCAATATTTGAATGTAGAAATTCGACAAGACCCTAACCCCACGCGAGCTGTACAAACTCCAGCAACCCCAGCATTACCTAACCCGTGGAAGAATGCAACTCCACCTGCAGTTGACTTGGTAAACTTTAACGACAATTGGCCTCTCTTTTCAACGATCTCAACATGTGGGCAAAGAAGGTTGCAAATTACCCAGTTGAATCTGGGTACAGTAGTACCAACACCTGGTACCCCATGGTATCTTCACACAACTATTTTAAATTACGGTGATGCTGCTCAAGATTTCCCGCGTGCTACAGAATTTGAAATCATCTCCGGAATGCAGAATGAGTCACCACTTATTGGTGCTGATGAAATTGTTTTCCCGAATTTCATGTTGATACACACTACAAACTATTTGTTACTGCACTCAACAATGGCTTCTGGGGCCCAATATACCCCATCACATGTTGGACAAAAGGGAGGGTCTGGTTCTTCTGACATATTAGCTAAAATCCCTTTGGATATTGCACACAACCCTTTTCAAACAGTTTTGTCTCACGTGAATTCTGTTGGTCTGGATTCGATGTTCAATTTTAATGGTTACGAAATCGATAAAATGGACTTGTATTTCACTAAAGAATTCAGTTCTGAAGTAGTTGACTTCAACGGTCTACATTTCAACGTGACACTAGGGATTTGGACTGCTCAACCAGTATGAAACGAACAAGAGACCAACGTCAAAAAGAAACTATTATTCTTGAAAAGGACAATAAAGGCTTTGATGAAGCGATGCTAAGGTGTCAACGGGCTTTGAATGACCCTGAGTATGCGAAAACTTTACCACCAAACACAGAAGAACCCATGGACAGAATGGAGACAACCCCCTATATTCTGAACGGACCTGTTAGACCTTACTCTTCCTACTTACCTAACGTGACTCATTATGAGAAATTCCAAAAAACTCTTTTGGTTGCACCATCACCACAAACATCAGAATTAATGGTCGAGTAATCGACAAAATTTTTCAAAAAATAAAATAAATAAAAACTGTTTTTTTACTTCTATTTCACTACACAATTTTTTCTGAAAAATGACATTCAACTGGCATAACGAGAATCTATCAAATCACTGGATATTAGACGGAACAGAATTAACCCCTAGACCTCCGGCTGAAGATGTAATAATAGCTGATTTAGTGGTCACTGATTCTTTCGTTGGACCTAGTGGGGGATCAGCATTATGGACATCTTCAGGGAACCCAAATGAAATTGAACCGGTATTGCCTGACCAAAATACTAGGGTTAAGAGACAGCGAATTGATGGTCCCAATGACCTTGAGAAATTCGCTGTTGAGAATGGTGCGGGAACTGTACAACTTGGTGTGAATACCACCTCAAATTTAATTGAGACAAACACGTCAACAGACATTGGCAGTGGTGCGAATCGTTTTGGTACTATTTATGGAGGAAGACTTAGCGTGGGTCAAGCAGGAAATGCTTTGTCCGTTTCTGGTACAGAAGATGAATTTAAAATGCTGGTTTATGGTACAGGTTTAACAAATGGTTTCTATGTGGACACTAGAGTAGCTTCTGCAAAAATAGCCACAGACTTAGGCTATGACATTGGTACTGCATCAGACCGTTTTGGTACTATTTATGGTGGAAGACTTAGCGTAGGTCAAGCAGGAAATGCTTTGTCCGTTTCTGGTACAGAAGATGAATTTAAAATGCTGGTTTATGGTACAGGTTTAACAAATGGTTTCTTTGTGGACACTAGAGTAGCTTCTGCAAAAATAGCCACAGACTTAGGCTATGACATTGGTACTTCAGCAAAACCTTTTGGTGCAACTTATACCGGTGCACACGAAATTGGTCACGACGGTACTAGAGCTTTATGGATTTTGGGTGACCCAACAGTTGATAAAGTGGAAATTGCACATGGGGCCAGTGGCACTGTTTTAGGTGTGGATACTCTCAATGACAGATTAACTACTGACCAGAATACTGATATTGGTGACGCAACAAACAGATTTGGTGCTATTTACGCTGCTTCAAGCAGAGTTGATTCTTGTCAAATCGATGGGTCCACTTCCGGAACTTTGACCTTGCGAACAGCCCCTTCAACCACAAGTCACTCTCTATTTTTCCCTGGAGCTGATGGTTCAACAGGACAAGTTTTATCCACAAATGGGTCTGGAACATTATCCTGGGTAGCAAATGGAGGACCATCACTGGGTGACTGGGTTGACGAAGGTGCAATTACAATTGGTGGTACTACTTCCGCACCGACCAAGCCATCAGTTACTGTTGTTGATAAAGTTTATGAAAGAGACCTAGGCAATAACTGGTACGAATTACTTTACCGTTTTGCTTGTGACGTCGGCAATGGTGGCGCAGTAGGAAGTGGAGAATACTTATTTACTTTACCGAATTCTAGAACGTTTGATTCTTCTCAACCTGTATATACAGGTGCAGCTGAATTTGCTCTTACTGGGGGTAATGCTGCAGCTGCTAGTTTATTGGGTGATACTTCTGGAATAATCAATTTTGTTGATGAATTTTATTCGCCTGACCTTGTAATTACATGCACTCCTGGTATTATCCCTTACAACACAACTCAATTCAGGGTTCAAGCTCTAACATGGTCAAGTACTGGGTCATCGCAAGGTGGAGGAAGATGGTTGGAGGCTAGTAGTTTGATTCGTATGCCTGATCTGAATGATGAAAATTGTACTTGGATATTCCAATTTCGGTTCAAGGCTGGTTAGTTCAACATGAAATGTCCAATTGGCAAAGAAAAACTCGAATTAGTGGATTTTTCTAACGTATCAAAGTCAACTGCAACACGGCCACTGTAAGTGGTTTTGTTAAATGACCTTTTCATTTCCAAGGAACAAACCCGATAAAATTGCTCGTAATTTTGAGTATTGTATGTTTTTATAGCATCCACAAGAACAGTTTTAGACTTGTTCTCTAAATAACCATCTAAAAAATCACCCAATTTCAAGTCTCTTGAATTTACCCCTTTGGAAGCACAACGAATAACCAGCTTGTTTTCGTTCGTAATACACACATAAGCGTAAGTTTTGGGTTGAATAAACCAAGCGAAAATTATTTTTCCTTTACTAAAAGACTCATTTTTCATCTCCCCGAAATCGCTGGCAGTCACACCTCTTCTCTTTTGGTCAACCAAGAAAGCTTCCCACATATCAGAGTGTAAATAAAAGGAATCGGTGTCCGTATAAAAATAAGTGGCTTGCATAGCCTTCTTCGTAAAAAACTTTTTTTGGAGAGGGTTCATATCATCCCATTTTGAAGTGGACCACAGGGCGTAGGGGTCAGCAATTGACATATGTGAGTCCATTTCACGACGGGCCATACTCAAAATCAACGAACCAAAATGGTTCGGGTGTTGATTTTTAACGTTGTCTTTCAAACCACCAACCCAGCATTTTTGAGGGGAGAAGTAAATTAACTTGGTCCATTCAAATTCATTTATAAATTCAAATAATTCAGCTTCAGAATAACAGAATTTCCCACATTTCGCTATTTTATTTTGACAGCATTTCCCAAAAGCCGAATTGATAACAACTTTTCCCATTTTTCTTTTAGTTGGGTTCTTGTCAATGTTCAAAGCTGGATTACCGTCACCGTCTTCTTTGATTTTTTTTGCATGTTGTACGAATTTTCGAAACACAGGTTTCATTTTTTTCTTGTTAAACAAAAGAGCTTTAGTTACTTTTGTAATAACGTAACCCGCTTTCAATGCGCGTTCAATGTCAACATAGTTGTACACTCCGCTCTGATTCTGCAGCAATGTCCATTGTAATCCTCCAGAACTACGATTCGGTAGCACAGGTTGCATCAAATAACAGTTCGCGTCGAATGTAATTTCATAAGTTCCGGGGTAAACATCCGATGAATGTTGAAAATTATGTAAAATAACTTCTAATTCTTCATCAGTCGCCCAATCTTGAGGTCCAGTGGGAAAATTTTGTTTTAATTGTTGAGATGGGTAAAGTGAAGTAGCATCAAATTCAACAATTGAGTCCATTTGGTCATAAGTTTCGCCATCAAAAGTTAAAACATTTTTAACTGGTTCATCCCAATTTAATTTTATTTTAGTGGGGTCATCTCCATAAACATCATATTTATCAATAAACTCGCTAATCTCCCAGTCTTCAGATATAAAACAATTCTTTACTGGATACACTCTACCCCCATAAATTGAAGAGCGAATAAAATCACATTTTTCATCTTGTTCCAAGTAAACATCTTCTGCTTTCATGTCCATCAATTTACAGCACATAGCCCACGAAAATTGCCCAATGGTCATAAAATCAAAAATAAAAGACCATGGGTCTAGTAAATAAATTTCAGCTTTTAACATGTCTGTAATTTTAGCAAGGGCCTCAACATCACGACGTAAATAGTCTCTTGACAATTCTTTCAAATTAATTGTGTCATCAATATTAACCACATTAGGGATTTTGTTTAACTCTTCTAGAGAGTAAGGATGTTGAGATATTTCACCTTTATCACCATCAAAATAATAATCGGGGTTGTTTATTTCTTCAATTGTCAATTCCATGCCCAAACTTTCTTCTGAACGAATCAATTTGTGTGGAAAACATGTTTTAGTGATTCCTTCTCCAATTTTAAAATCAAAGCATACTTGACGCAAAGACGCTGCTAAAAATAAACAAGGGTCCCAAAAATTAAAGAAGGCTTGTTTGCTAAAGTCATTAAACTTTAAGAAACAAGCAATAATTCGGTTATTACTTTCAACAGGGTTCTGAATAGAGAACTTAGAAGCCCAATAATTATTATTCGTAATGTAGCGCATGATAAGCTTGAAATCATACTTGGAACCATTGTAAGCAACCAGAGGTATGGCCATATCTGTTGTGGAATTGAAAGCAATAGACTCCAAGCGTAACAAAAAGCTGTTCCACATATCACATTCATCACCAAAATAATTGTTGTATACTTCTCCATATTTCATTCCGACAGCATAACAAGTATGTTCCTTGTTTGGACCAAGCGGAAAAGTCTCAAAATCAAAATATACCGGGTCAGTAAGACAGTATACATTGTTCTTCAATAATTTTTTGCGTTGCTCTTCACTCATAGGAAATGAAAAATCTTTCACGTAAATGTTCCTTGACTTGTCATATATCTTGGCATTCATGGAGTTAATATTTGGTTTTGGTGGCAATAAACATTCCTTTTTGGCAGGGAAATTATGGTAAACATTTTGTGAGAATTGTTGGTGATCAGGGTTGCATTTTCCTTTATGAACACGGAAGCACGGCTGGCACCAGTTTGGGTGTTCTGTTTTATCAGCTAAGTAATAGTAATGTTCATCGTGGAGACATACATGGCAATTTACTCCAGAACCAACATTCCATGAAGATATTAAAGTTGAGTCTCTGTTTTTTGTCCATATGTACAAAGAAACTTTTGCAGCCTCACATATTTCCTCTAATTTTGTATCCAAAGGGTTTATTTTTGAGTCTTTTTCTAAACCAAACTTTAGTCTCAAAAATAACGCCTCATAACCTTTCTTATTAAAATTTTTTTCGACATGTTTGACCCCTTCCAACCAGTCAGGAACAACACCGGTAATAGATTTTGCTTCTTCCACCTCTAATTTGGCTCGTTTTCGACTTTCATTAAAACAAGCAAACAAACAATTATTGTTAATGGAGTAAAGTGGAGCTGTCATAATATATTCCCCATCAATAACAACATTATTATTCTTTTTCGTTTTATTACATCCCCCTGCACGAGGAATTGATACAAATGTAATTTTTAACAGGTCAAACACAACACCTTGTGGGATATTACTAAAATCGCTTTCCTGTTTGTAATAAGAAGTTATAAACCAAAATAAATTCATACACATGTGCCACAGACGTCGCATACCATTGGGTTGTTGAATGTTAACTGACCCTTTCAAGTCAAACTCAAAAAAGGGACTAGGTGCGTACCACACAGGGTGTGTGGAATTAGAAAATACAACATTGACACGTGTATCATGGCCTTGAATAAAATCACCAGTTGAGTTATTGATTGTACTGTTGATATTTAAATTTAATCCACGATTTACATTCCAAGGAGGCAAAAATTGTATATTATCAGACTGAGGGAAAATTTTGTGTGTCCAACGAACATACCAGCAAATAAAAGAGCACAATTTTTGCAATCGTGAAAAATGTCCAGTAAAAAGATCTTGAAACGAAAAATTAATTCCGCCAAGATTGATTGGAATTTGGTGTTGAACAATCAAACTTCCATTAAACAATGTCTTGACTTCCACAGTATTTGGATTGAAAAAACCGTAAAGATCTTGATTGACGAGCACACTATGTCCCTGAAACCCATTATTATCATCTGATATTGCAATATCACTCATGTTTGATCAAAATGAAACTTGAATAAAAATTAGACAAACAGTTTGAGGTGTGCTTTTTTTATAAACAAAAGTTTTAATTGGACAGGTTAGATGTTTTGATAACGTCAACTTGTTATTTTCACGTGATTTATAAAATATTTCACAACGCTAAGATTTTTTCACGTGAATTATGTTCTTTCATTGTTTATTGCTTAAATTTTACACGAGTATTTTAGAAAGACAAAAAAACTTTGGGGGATCAAAAAACAATATGCCACTTGAAACGCTTGACCAAACTTGGGAAAGATTGATTGACAATCGAATTTGTTTTAATTATGTTCGTGTATTGGAAAATTTGGATTGTGATCGTCCAGCAAATGAATCACAAAGACTTAATTTCGTGAAATTCATCAAGTCGGTTTTACCAAAAGAAACAGAAGACGAACTGGTTGGTCAAGGATTGGAAACTGCTAGCTCAATGTGTCTATGGATCTTGTGGGGAAACTTACAAAAAATTGCTTTTCAATGCAAGTATACTTTCTTGGCTATGAAGCATTTGATCGGTACAGATCAAATGTGGGGAGTACTTAGTCATGAGGAATTGACAAAAGAAGATCCATTCAATGTGGATCAATTCCTGGAGGCAATAGAAGAAGCGGAGAAAGAGAACCCACCACCTTCTAATGAACCAATGGTTGGTCAATGGACTGAAAATGTTGTTGAACCTATTGTTTTACCTACAACTTATGTTCAATTGAATCCTGATGTCAGTGACTCCACTGAAAGTGAAAATGAAAAGGAAGACGACTATATTCTAGAAGAATATGGCCATGACCATGGATATGGGTTAGCATATTGGTGAAAAACTTTTCATTCAATTGAACTGTCTTGAATTAAAGACAATAACATGTTTATTTCTGATATTAAAGAAATCATTGATGAATTGTTCAAATTGTTCCTAGCTAAAGTTAAGTTTACAGAACGTAATAATTCCTCGTATTGATTTTGGCTCACATGAAAACGAGATAATTTTTCATCAAGTTTATAACCAATGCGTAAAGACTGTAAGATGAGGCACAGTGTAGAAAAAATTACACCCAGATAAACAAACACTTCACTGTATTCTTGTAAAACCACAAAAATTGTTGTTGTTGTGAAAGTCTGTAATGTAAAAGACATAGTATTCACCACATTTTGTAAATGCTGCAAACATTTGTATCTCTTATAATGAGAATGTTTACGTTGACTAATTAGCACCATCAATTCCGAAATAACTTCTCTTTTGTCTTGTAATGGAGTTAAAGAAACTAAACCATCAATGTCCAAACTTGGTGCGTGTAACATTTAAGGAGGAGGGGGCGGTGTCGATTTTGCTTCAGCAAGTATTAATCTCCCACTTGAGTCTAAACCTTCCACCAGATAACCGCAAATATGAACTTTATCTTTGCTTAAATCGATTTCCGTAACTCTTGGCATTTGATTTAACATACAAAAATCAACAACAAGTTGTAAATATTTATAAACTCATTGACGTGAAAAATAAAACGAGTATTTTATCCCTCTTTTATTGTGAATTTTATTAAACTATATATTCAGAGCACTAAAAAAGAAAACAAAAACGGATACACAAAAATGCCTTCAAGACGAAGAGGAGCAGCAACTATGACTATGCCTTATGTGTTGGCTAGACAACAAAGAGCACGTGAAGCACGCGAAGCTAGAAAACGCAGAAAAGTGTACAAATTTTTTGAGAGAGCACCTTCTATTTGGAGAACAAAACAAAAGAGGAAACAGAGACAATTTGCACGAAAAGTGGGGAAAAATTGGAGAAAGATTCAAACTGGACAAATGCAACCACCGACAATTTAACACAATTTGCAAAATAAAAACATTTAAAACATTTTTTATTTTCATTTTTTTTTGCTTCTTTTCAAGAATCAACATTGATGTTTCCGCTTTTTTTGTACTTTCGGATCAGAGCCTTCTTTGCTAATGATGCTAAAGTTCCTTTTCTTGTGTAAGGAATAGGCACATCCACAACCGAACGTAGTAATTTCACATTTGCTGACTTTTGGTCGGGTTGTTTTTGTAAACTGCGGTAAAGTCTTAGATCTCTAGCAGCTGTATCTTTTCGAATGGCTAGGGGAATTTTGCGTGTTCTCTTTCCCATTTTGAAATTTTATTTTTTTTTACTTAACATTCTTTTAACATATATGGCACTGTCTTAGAATAAAAGCAACATCAAAATTAACAAACTGTTGAATTGTTGTTAATTGGTCTTGGTGTTGGTGACATAAGTAAAATATCAAAATTTCCACTACCAAGATTATCTCTCATAAAAGGTGTTAAATCACGACGGTAAAATTTACTAAAAACCATAATGTACAGATAAATATTAAAAACCCTACCAACAGCAATGATTTCACGAATTAACTTCTTTTTGTCAAGTCTGCGTAAATTAATATCACTACCAAGTCCAATTTTAATTTTGATGATTGAATCCGACAGATCTTCTACTTTGTGTCCAACAAAAGCATCAAGTTCAGTTTTTGACCCAATTGTATACGACAACATTTTTCCACTTACTCCAGCAGAAAAAAGTCTATTTGATCTTCAACTTGGTGTTGATGTTTATTCAGTTGAATATCGGGCAAAGAATCAAATGGTGACTTTTTCAAACCCTGAATCTCTTTATGTACAAACGTGCAATGGTCCTTTTCGAAAAAACTTAACAGCTAGATGACAAGCAAAAAATTTAAAGGCGAGCCAATGTTTGCCCTTTCATATGAAGAATACAAATTACAAATTATTGGAGGGGCATGTAGAAGAGCGGTATCAGTACAGATACATCTGTAGAATAATGGACAATGCAGACAACCTCGG
>PJEL010001564.1_pt1 | contig 22720 bp, 17 predicted proteins | sample 1853271 | NCBI WGS metagenome assembly PJEL01 (sample SAMN08108733, study PRJNA415343) | Invertebrate metagenome, whole genome shotgun sequencing project. | host: Globobulimina | place: Sweden: Gullmar Fjord | collected 2015-08
AAAAACAATTTGATTTAAAAAGTACAATTATTAAAAATTACTATAACCTTCTAAAGAAATTTTATATCAATCTATTATCCAATTATAGAAGATTTTTTTCTACTGGTGACATTCCCTAGTTATTGAAAAATTATTGTTATAAACATATATAAGTTATAAGGCAAAAGTATATAAAAGTACATTTATATACTTATAATTAAATATTTTAGTACTAATATAGATATGTAGATATAAATTATAAATCAGTGATTATAAGGAATATTTTTCACAAAGTGCTTGTATACTATTTGCTTAGTTCAAGTGATGTCGGTTCTTATTTTTCTAAATTTTTTTTAATGAAATCTTTATTTTTATATTAATGTATAAATCTATATAAATAATATTCTACTTATATACTTTATACCTAAAATACATATCAATAAAATTAACAATATAGATTATTATAATGTTACTTATTCATAAAAGTACTTTTGTATGAAAATGTAAAATTATTTTTTGAACAAATTAGGATAATGATTTGAAAAGGTTTTAAAAGCATATGCTCCCATATTTCGAACTCTGCCATCAGCTTTTTGCATTCTCATTTCATACAAAAGCTTATTTATAGTTTCAATTGGAATATTATTTACAATAAGATTAGCCTGCCATGTACTCAATTTAAAATCTTTTACAAGCTTGGTTAATATTTTAAAATTTCCATCACCATCCATATTTCTTTTAAGCTCCTGGATACCTAAACTTGTACCATTTCCTAAAATATAAAACTCAATAGCAATACATTTTTTTCCCTCTTTAATAGGCTTATAAGTAAACTTTATATCAGCAGCAACTTCTTCTAGCTCCTTTCTTGATCTTTCCAAAATCCTCTCTTTAAACCTTTCCCATCTAGGATAAGATTCCTTTTGAGTTCTAATATCTATCAAATACAACCTATTCTTTAAATCCATTAAAGAAATCTTCATAAAACCTGTATCTTTATACTGACTCAACATCTCATAAATCCTTTTGGCATGCATACTCTTTATATTTAAAGCAGTACCAGACCAAAAAGTCGTAAAATTATTCTTTAAATTAATTAGATAGGGACGCAACTTACTATCTATTTTCATTTCTATGATAGAGTTGCTCTGAATATATTCTATTGATGAAAATATAGCAGGAAATACCAATAATCCAGTTGGCTTTTTTATTTCTATTTTTCGTTCAAGAAGTTCGCTAATACTGTTTTTAATTTTTACAATATCAACTCTTTTTCTATTTTTGCTAGCTAATGAAGATAAATGAAATCTATATACTTTATCAGGTTCATCATCTCTTTTAATCTGTGACAATAATAAATAGACGATATCCTTTTGAACAGCTGTTAGATTATATCTAGCACTTGTTAGCTCATTATGCTGGCATACAAGTTTATTAGAAACAGAAAAAGGGAGCTTTGTTTGAAAATGTTGAGCCATAAAAATTTAATTATATAGAATAAACCTATCTTCTAAATATACTCAATATTTTAATAAAATGCTCATTTCATATTCTAATAGACTATAAGAAAAAAAGCTAAAGAAAAAATTGTATAATTAAAATAAAAAAAGCTTATTAAAAGCCAAAAACGCATATAATATTAGCAAAAATAGACCATCTGCACTTTTTGTTGTTAGGTCTGCACTTTTTGTTGCTAGTTGTGCACTTTTTGTTGCTAGTAAGTGCACTTTTTGTTGCTAGTAAGTGCACTTTTTGTTGCTAGTAAGTGCACTTTTTGTTGCTAGTAAGTGCACTTTTTGTTGCTAGTTAAAAGAATCGTATAAACATAAATTATATGAATTTATTTATCCAAGATCTTTCATATCACATATAAATAGACATAGTATTAGATTTAAGCAGGATTAAAAAATTAAGTAAATTCTCCCACAATGATACTACAATTATTTACAAATTACACAAACATTGTGTACCTCACGCAAAAGCTAAATAGGATGTGGATAAATATTTTAAAGACGATCTAAATTTTAAGCAAAATCTGGAAACTAGAATTTTAAAAATTAAAACAAATTAAGATTTAAAAATATAACCAAAACAAAAAAACAAAAGAAGTGGAGTAAAAAATTAAAAATTAAAAAGAGCCCAAGGCGGCAAAAACTATAGATATTCTAACCAATACAATCAAGATAGGACATTGTTTTAATCTCTACTACAAAACGATCTTGCATTAACCAAGACCTTACTATATGTTTATAACAAACACTCTTAAAACGCTTTAAAATCACTTTTCTTGAAAAGCTTATAAAAGTATCAAATTATATATTTAATACTTTCATAAATAAGAAATAATTATAATAATATTTAACTTATTATGATACAGATATCTTCTTCTAAAAATGCTACCATCACCAAATTTTGATGCCTTTCCCCTATACTATTTGAATATTTTTCTAAAATTTATCATTTATCATAGAAAAACAATAAATTATTGATCAAATCTCTAATTACAAGATCATGCTCTAAACAATTTTTATGAGTTAACATATTGTTTTTATCATCATAAATTTTTCTAAAACAAAAATTTATATCTAAAGTTTTTATATTTGATAAATTATTTTTGGCACTTAAATCTTCAACGTTACCAGTGTAGTCGTAAGGAGTTACATAAAAAAAAATATTTTTTTTATTATCATTTATTTTTTTAAAATTTTGATTTAAATCATTTTGAACCTCTTTATTTGAGATTGCAAGATCTCTTGCTCCTAAAAATTTAGTATTCTTGGGAATATTTTTTTTATATAGTTTGTTTATTATCAATATACCTATAGAAGATTCAAGAATACTTCTGTCTTCAGAACAAAAAAAAGAATATCCTCTTGAAGAGTAGGATAAAGCTGTAGCTAGGGTATTTTGTTTCCAACTTAAATTCTTCTCATTTACTTTTTTATTATCATATAATGTATCAAGTAAAAAATCACCATTTAAAGAAGAATTAATAAAATGAATGCCCATAAATAGTTTGTTTTTAATGATTTTCTCATCAAGATATGTTGCAGTAAATCCACCTTGACTACATCCAATGCATGCAAAAGGATTTAGGATAGTTTTTTTTAAAAATGAATTTGAAATGTTAGAAGCTTGGTCCTTTATTTTTAATTTAAGTGAAGAAAATGTATTATAATTAAGAAGTAAATTTGAAATAGTTATACATCTTATTTCATAGTGCTCTAATTCTTTTATCATTTTATTATACACATCGCCATCTTCTAAAAGTCCTGGAATCATCAACACCGTAAGTTTAGTCAAAAATTGACTTACAATCCATATAAATTTATCCAAACTATATTGTTCCAAAAAAATCTTGTCATTGATCGTATATTCATTATTTACATTAGTTGGAATGCCTGATTTTTTAAATCTACTTATAACTGACCCATAAGAATATACACTTCTTAAATATCCTTGTACTAGAATATCGTATTTTGAAAATTGAGATTGAGATAAATTTTTTATGTTTTTTTTGGGAAAAGCCTTGTATATATCTCCAATATTATTATTTAAAGAATGCTTATTAGATTGTGCTAATTTGGTTAATGGTTGACTACAATTTAAAAGTGCCATTACATTGCAAACATAAATTATATAAGTAATTTTTTTTATCATAATAAGATTTATTTTATATTATTCTCAAAATTTTTTAAAGATGAGATCACATATTTTTTACAGTATAATCAATTTTATACTATAGAAACAATTAGAATTACAAAATAGATAAAAAGATTAAATAGTTTTTTTTAAAAAAAAATTATATACTTGCAACTATATAATTTTTGTATTTAAATCAAACTTCATTTAAAATGAGTAAAACCAAATTATCTATTATCAAAAAACTATTTGCCATTTCAGTATTAGCATTCTTTTCTTGTGTAAACTCAAAAAAGAATATGAATTCTATAGATAAATATGAAGAAAATAAGCCACTCATATCTACAAATAATGACCATTCCGAATCTTATAAAATTAATGAATCAAAAAACTCGGATTTACCCAATTTTTCAATAAAAAAAGAACCTAACAGTTTAAAAAAATATATAACAAATCCATATGTTATTGTAGGAGCAACAATATGTTCATATGCTCTTTTTGATTATTTTTATGGAAACAACACTAGCCTGGTAAATCAATTAGCAATAAACTATTCATCGCAACTTCTATTCTCAAGTGGAATCTTCGGCATTTTTAAAGGTTCAGGAATTATTTTAGACCAAGAAGCAGAAAGGCTTGTCGATCAATTATATGAAAAAGATGAAAAAGGATATATTAAAGATCATAAAGGTATAGAATACAAGATAAAAGGTAATAAAAAAGTGCTTATTATCTTTCATGGACTGACTGGGAGACCGAACGTATTTGCTCCATTAATAGAGGCTGGCAAGAGGAAAAAAGTAAAATGTGATATAATTAGCACCTTACTGCCTTTTCATGGAAGAAGTTTAAATGACTTAAACAGTTTAAATAATGAAGAAGTAGAAAGGTTTATTTATGAACGCTTAGAATATTTATATGATAAATATGATCAAATAAATATTTATCTTAAGTCATATAGCGGTGCAGTTTTTCTATCCTTATATAAAAGTGGCAAATTAGATAAATTTAAAGATAAGTTTAAAGTAATTCTAGATGCTCCTAATATTTATAATAAATTTAACAATAAAACCGTTGGAAATTTCTTTAGATTATACGGATTTTGGAGAAAATATTGTAATTATGAATGCCTAGGCTTCAAAAGAGACCCAATTGCTAAAGATCAAGATTTTCGTTATATGGTTATTCCAGCTGGCTTAAAAACTTTTGAAGCAGATAATAATGCTAGAAATATTATTTCTAAATTAGATATTCCCACATTTGTAATTCTTACTAAAGATGATAAATACGTTCCCTGGGATTTAGTAGAAAATGAAGTTAAGAATAATAGTTGTAATAAAGTTAAGATTAAAATATTTGAATCAGGCGGTCACTCGGTATTAAGTAGTTGTCATAAAAGTGAATTTATTGATGAAGTATTTGATTTTATTAATAAATAAAAACTTTGTCAGATTTCAGTAAATAAAAAATTAAGTTCATAAACATAACCAATGAAAGATCATAAAAATATTACAAACATTGCTTTTGAAGGTGGCGGAGTTTTGGGTATAGCTTATGGTGGAGCATTAGAAATACTAGAGAAAGAAAAAGTAGCTCAAGACATAGAAAACATAGCAGGAACTTCAGCTGGCTCAATAGTAGCTTTAATGGTAGCACTTAAATATAATGGGGTCCCGTAACTATAGCCTCCATTTGGACCCTTAAGCTTCCTCAAAATAATTTTATAAATTTACTACTTCCTCCTCAAGTAAAACATCACCTTTAACAAGCTCATTTAGCTTAATAAAGCTAATAGGAGTAGAAACTTTATCAAAATCATATTTACCATACAAATTTACGTTTGTCCAAGAAATAGGGCTTATCCTTTTTAAGGCTTCGATTTGTTTAGTTTGATTTAATCTTAATTTCTCCAAATAGAATTGTGACAAAATATAACTATTATAATAAATAATAATATTGCAGACTAACCTTGAACACTCTTTGAATATCAATTGTTCCTGTTCCGTTTTAGCCATAATCTTTCCATTATTAGCATAACTAATATTTCCAGCAAGTTGATGATAAGATTCACCTCTATTCAAAGCAATCTGAATATTCTGTCTATATTCTAAACTATTAATACTATTAAGAATATGAATTGTTTTAAGTATTTTATTATACTCAGTAATAGCCTTTCTAGTTTTATTACTCTTCATAGAAGAACTTAATTTTTTAACAATAATGCTAACAGTACTAGTTTTCAACATTATTGAAGTAACTATATGTTTTATATTAAACTCTTCTTCTAAAATTAATTTGGTATTTATTTGTTTTGAGGGCTTAATAATATACTTATCAGGATATTCACTAGGCTTTTTTAAACAATAAATATTTTCTGTTTGTTTGTAAATATTAGTATACCTAGGTTGAAAATTATAACCTACAAAATCATATAAAGCATGATTTAATTCATTAATTCCATGCATATCCGTAGAATTAATTTGAGGTTGAATATCTGATTCATTCATAAGAAGCATTTCTAAATTAAAATTGCCTTCGTATTCATTAGGGCTAATAATTCTTGAACCAATTGGTAAAAAATTAGCAATCAAAGTTAATACAGAGATTCCCTTATCATACCCAAAATACTTTTGAGAATATCTCGCATTAAAAATATTAATTCCCGTACTATACTTTTTACCATCGATGGAAGAATGAACCATATTATTTATTTTATATACTTGATGAATAGGCAATTTGGAAATTTCATTAACAATAATATCATTAGCTGATTTTAGTGTATCTTCTCTCAAATAATTATCCTTCACTCTTTTTAATTGATGATATAATAAATTTGAACAAGATGCTAGTTTGCCTATTCCCATATTTGTAGCATAAGCAATGATAGCTCCCAACAAATCAATATTATTAATATCAGACTTGATATTTTTGTTTAATATATTAGTAAAGGCTGAAAAAAAATTAGTTCGTTTATTAATAAAAAATACTAATGCAGCAAGATCTATTTTGGGGATTTTATTAAATATAGAATTATTTATATCTTTATTTTCAACTCCTTGATAATCTAAATGCCATTTTCCATCTTTATTATCCATATTACGAAGTTTAAAATAGGGATTTTTACCATTTATAATATTTTTATTAACCTCAATAAACAATCTATCTACTTCCATTAATTTATCTTTAATTCTTTTTTCAAAATCTTCATTTAAGAACGGAACTTCAAGATTACTACAAATATTCTTTATATTTTTTGCAAAATAAGTTCTATCTATTAAATCACTTTCTAAGCTACAATACTCTTTAGAATCAGGAATAAAAATATCTGATGATTCAATTTTACGTTTAAGCATTATATATACTAGCATTTCATATCTACTTTCAATAATAGTTTTTTGACCATCAATTTTTTCAAATAAATATTTATTCAAATTTTTAGGAATAAATTCTGTGGGAAAATCATTCATTTTGTGATGATTATTTTTTAAATAATTTTGCAAATATTCTACAGCTTCGAACAAATGAGCATTGTTTTTCTTTGTATTAGTTGTAAAATTAAGTGATTTAAAAATATGCCGTAGATTGACTTTAATTTTGTTAAATTTTTTGTCATATTCTCTCCATCGTATATTTTCAAAATCTATATTACTTTTTTCTAAAAAATTAGCTAGATCATCGATTTTATCTAATGAAAGAATACTTAAAGCTTTTTCTCTTAACTCTTGTGCTGATAACTGACCATCAAAATTATTAGTAAATAATCTTAAAATAGTTGCCCCTTTTTTGAAATTTCGGCTGTTTTCAAGTCGTATTTCAAGTACTTTTTCCTCTATTGTAGACTTTACTTCATTCTTATATTTACCAATTATATATAAAAATGTTTTGATTAGATTATCATTTGTTTTCATGTATCTATGATATACAAAACATAAAACGTAAAAATACTTTTTAATATTATCAAATTGACAAAGATGTTGTATAGTATATCGATCAACTAAACAAGCAAAATATTTTATTGATAAATTACTTATTTTTAACTTTTTAAGAATTATTTTTGCCTTATTAAAAATAGGTTTTAATTTCTCTTGTTTTTTTCTTTCATTTACAGATTGTTTATTAGAAAAATTTTGAGGCGGAGATTTAATAATTGTCAATTGATATCTAAATTCAGATTCTTTCTGTAAAAGATCATCTATATTTTGCGACAAATTTACATCGATAAGAGATTTAAGATTATAAAATAATTCTGTTTCGTAAGTGATAATCGCTTTTGAAATTATTTTTTGCATACTTGAATATGCTGGAAGTATGATTTTATTGTTATTAATATATCTAACAATTTCTTTGAAAATATACTTGGGGTTAACATCGATAGATACAATAGATTGTGCTTTGGTTAGAATATTTTCTTTATCCTCTTTAGCAGGAAATCTATAAGAAAATAAATTTTGAATGATTAAACAATGATTTAATCGGACTTTTTTATTGCAAGTAATATTGACTTGGTCAATTGAACTATTTGGAAAATGTTTTTCAAGAATATATTCAATATCGTTTTTTACTTCATTAAAGCTAAATTTAAAGAATCTAAATGAAGCCTTGAAATATCCCAATTGCAATATAAAGTATATTCTTGAGTTTAAACCTCTTAATTTATTGTAAATAATATCTTCTTCCATTTTATTTAGCTGGAAGTAATGCTTCTTTTCTTGGTTTGTAAAACTTGGAATATCATAAATAAAATTCCTTTCTGAGTTTGTTAAAATAGATAATCTCTTATCTGAATTTTTTAAATCTTGTGTCATAAACTAAAATGGTTATTAATAATTTTAAGAAAATGTTCGTTTAATATATAATTAAAATTAAAAGTAAAGGGTTGATAATTAAATAATTTTTATTATATTTTTTATCAGAAAATAGGGTTTTCATCGAAACAAGAACAAATGGGTAAGAACAATAATAAAGTTATCGGATATTTAAGGGTTTCTACGTTAGATCAAGATGTTGAAAAAAATAAGGCTGATATCTTAAGATTAGCTAATGAAAAGCAACTGGGAAGACTTCATTTTGTGGAAGAAAAAATATCCGGAAGAATTCATTGGAAAAAGCGTAAGGTAGGTGAAATTATAGAATCTCTTTCTGATGGAGATAGTATAATGGTCAGTGAACTCTCTCGTTTAGGTAGAAGTATGTTAGAATGTATGGAAATTTTATCTATTGCTATGGAAAAGGGAGTTAAGGTATTTTCAGTAAAGGGTAATTGGCAGCTTGATCATAGTATTCAGAGTAAAATTATAGCTATGGCTTTTTCTATGGCTAGTGAGATTGAGAGAGATCTTATATCTCAACGTACAAAGGAGGCTTTGAGGGTAAAAAAAGAGAATGGGGTAATATTAGGAAGGCCAAAAGGGCCAGGAAAGAGCAAATTGGATATTTTTAAATTAGAAATAGAGGCTCTCTTAGCTAATGGTTCCACTCAACGATTTATTTCAAATCGTTATGGAACAACGGAATCTAATCTACATAATTGGATGCATAAAAGAGGGATTAAAAAACCAGTCATTACAGTCTAAATGTACTTCTCAAAAAGAGAAATGTATTTAGTTTAAATTTAAACTAAATGTAACTATTATAAGAATTAAAAATATTTTTAAAATTCCTTAAGGGTCCAAATGGAGGCTATAGTTACGGGACCCCAAATTCTATCTTTAAACTTTGTCCATTTAGGATATTGTTCCTGTCCTGTGATATGATTTATTAGATATAATCTTTCCTTTAAATCTCTAATTGAAATTTTCAAAAAACCAGTATCCTTGTACTGACTTAACATCTCATATATTCGTTTAGCATGAGTACTTTTTATATTAAGAGCAGTTTCAGACCAAAAAGTAGTAAAATTGTTTTTTAAATTAAAAAGATAAGGTCTCAACTTACTGCTAATCTCCAGTTCAAACATTCCTTCCTTCTCAACATATTCTATAGAGGAAACAACAGCAGGAAACTTTAACCAACCAGTAAGCTTTTTAATCTCAATCTTTTGTTTCAAAAGCTCATCTATATCCTCCTTAATTCTAGTATAATTTACTCCTCTTCTATTTTTAGTATAAAGAGCTGAAATATGAAATTTGTAAATCTTATCTGGCTCATCAATCTCTTTAATTTGAGATAAAAGAAGATAAATGATGTCCTTTTGAATAGGTGTTAAATTATATTTAGCACCAGTAAGACCATTATGTTGCCTTATTAATTTATTTTGTGCCTTAAAAGATAATTTTAGTTGAGACTGTGATTGTTCCATAACTAAATATATTTAATTCTCATCTTTTATCGAAATTCAAACATCTGTAACTTAGTTTACATAAACTTAAAATGACCAATAATATACTGCTTCCATTTGAAAATTATTCTAAAAGCTTTGAAAATAGTATCATAAACAACGAAATCTCTCATAACTTCATCTATACTGGGTATATACAAAAACTTCCTTACAATTTATATATATCTAAAAAATTGACCGAACTAAAGTTAAATTAAATCCATATTCCAAGATCATAAATAATGAAAATAATAGCCATTAAATCATTTATCTTTTAAAAAAGAAAATAAAGCTTAAAAACGAGATTTATTGTATTAAACATACAAAATTGTTGATAAATAAAGACATTGATATAAATAAATGAACATGCCTTACAGATTGGGGTTAGTACCTTACAGATTGGGGTCAGTAACCTTACGGATTGGGGTCAGTAACCTTACGGATTGGGGTCAGTAACCTTACGGATTGGGATCTTTTACAAAATATTTTAATCTGAATTTTTTTATATTTTTCAAAGAAACAAGAAAATTTAAAATAGTAACAATTAAACAACAAAGTAATTATTTATCATGGTCTTCTTATTCCATTTAAACACGTTAAAATCAAATCAAAGCAAATAACAGCTTCATCTTCAAAATTATCTTTATTCGTCTTAATGATACAGAAAAGATACACAAGAATAAAAGAGTCATTCTTAAATAAAATAACTAAAAATTTAATAAATTCAGAAAATATTAAAAATTAAAAAAAATAGCACAAAACATACATTTTAAAAATAACTCTTTCAGCTCTACAAATATACATACAAACTATTTTACAAATAACACAATCTTTGTGATGCACCGCTTCTCTATCTTTTTAGGATGGATTTAAAAAATCAAAGTTTCAACTAAACTTAAATAAAAAATAAACCTTAAAATTAAATAAGAACTTTATTTAAAAAACAAGGAATCAAAAAACAAAAGGAGGGGAGAAAAAATTAAAAAAATAAAAGGGGGCCAGGGAAATTATCTATACATCCTCAATATAAACATCAATTTTTTGCCTAGTATTAAGCCATTGAAGCAATTTTATTTGGAAATATAATCCAGAAGTCATCAAAATATTAAAGTCTCTTAAAATGGTTAAATATCAAAAATTCTAAAAAGCACGCATTATTATTATTTTTAAAAAATACAGAATCATAATTTAACATATATTTAAATATATATAAAAATCTAAATTACATAATTTAATATATATTTAAAACTATATAAAATCTTACATATCACCTTCCTCCTTTCTAAACTTTTTCAAAATATAAACTCCTTCAAAACCACTATCAGAACTACCACAATTAGAACAAGTAGTCTCATCATCTCTACCAGCAATAGAATCCCTCTTCAAAAAATCCTTAATAGCCATAGAAATTACAGCAGATTTATTCATTTCAGAATCAGCAGCAAAATCCGAAATTTGCTTATGTAATCCTTTATCCATCTTTATAAGGTAACTCTGCATATTAGGACGCTTAGGTCTTCCTGCTTTCTTCCTAATAATTTTACCTTCTTTTTTCTCTTGTAAAGGAACCTTAGCCTTACTAACATCAATATTTGAAAACGGATTATCACTCATATTCTGTATATTTTAAATATATATAAAATCAACTTTTGTACAATATAATAACTATTTAAATATATATAAAATCCCTTATATTATAAAAAAAAAGCTCATGTAATAGAAAAGTTTGCAAGTGCAAGTTTAAAAAGTTATTCCCAATTCCTTAACCAATAACGCAGTTTCCTTTTTAGCCTGACCAGATAGAGGATCACTCAATATCCTTCGAAAACCTACTAAACTAGAAAGTTCACTCTTTGCCTTTTTAATATCCTTATAATTATCAAAAAACAAATTCTTCACTTCATGATAAGTCTTATTATAAGGCTTCCTAACCTCATTAAAAACAATAATTCCTTTATCAATCATCTTCAAAGAACGCAAATCATCTATCACACCTTTAGTAGCAAGTAAATCAGGATAACCTATCTTAACAGGTATCATCACCAAATCAGCAGATTCAAAAATGCTCTTAAATTCATCTGAGTGATAAGGAGGAGTGTCATATAAAACACATTTAGTACTTACTTCACTAGCTTTTACTGGAACATGCCTATTAGTAAACTTAGAGCTAATACTAATCGTACCTTGCAAATCCATATCAACTATTTGTACATCAGAGATAACATCAGCCAAAGCCAAAACCAATGTACTTTTCCCAGAACCACCTTTTGAATTAGCAACTACAATTTTCATATAAATAACCGAACTTAAACCAAACAGGTTTTAAATGTTAAAATAAAGCTTATTAAACTCCAGAAAAGCTAGTTTTAATAAATCTTGCGAATGCAAGTCAATAAATCTAGACCTTAAAAATTCTTTTCATACTTTTAAACCATTTTTATATATATAAAAGATATACAAAAACCATTCTTGAACAATTTAAGATATATAAAATTAATATAAAAACTAATAATCAAAAAAATTTAAAATGAAAACTCTAAAAACAAAACAAATAGGGGACAACTACAAAAAATCGGATCCTTCAATAAATATAAACCTTATAAATTAGTATTTAAATCAATGATAAAGAACGATCTCGTATTAAATCATATCATATTCATTTTGCACACAAAATCTCTTAAAACTCTACAAAATCAATCTTCTTAAAAAGCTTATAAAAACAGTTAAATAATAGGATAAATCAAGTAATATAAAAGATAATACATTTAATATTTCCATAAATCAAAAATGATTTATATAATTACAATATAGAATTAATATTACGATAGTATCTATAATTAAATCAACTTACAATAATATAGATGTCTTCTTCCAAAAATGCCGCTCTTACACAATTTAAAGACATTTTTCAAAAACAAAGACAAAAAATATGAATACTTACAAACAAGCATAGGAAATCCCCACATCCCTTTTTCTCAAAATACAACTCTTCATCTTCTAGTTCTTCTCTTCCAAAACAATTGCTATTTGAACAAAAAAAGAAACTTTATTTCCTCTTTCTACAAGGGTTTTTAAAATAACAACATCGTTGATAATATAGAACTGTAGACCTTATCAATAAAATAAACAAAAATTGATAACAAACTACATTTTAAATAAATGAGGCAAGGCCTCTAGTGAGAAGATTTGCTTAAGAATTAAAACTTCTTCCTTAATACATCCAAAATGCATAATTGATGGTGCTTGAGCAAATCCCTATCAATACAAAAATACAGAGCACAAAGCTACTAATGACATTTATTTCAACGATCTTGATCTCACTATCAAAAAAATTTAATCAATCTAATTATCAGAAATCTCAAAAACAGTCTTATAGCCATCCTTATTAAGATCCCTAACATAATTCTTCACCAAATTTATTTTTTCATTATTTCCTAAATAATCAGTCCCTTTGTCAATGTAACTTTTTCCCGTTGATAATACATGATAAGCAGACTTCAATAATTTATTTGCAATAGCACTAACAGCCCTTTTAGCTCCAATTTTACCAGCTAAATAATAATACTTTCCTTTCAAAAAAGAATCTTTACATTTTATAGTAGACCAACTACTCTGATTCAAAGCCGATTTAAGATGCTTATTGCCATTATTTTTAATATGCTTAATATTTTCTCCACTTTTGTTTTTACTTGGACAAGTCCCAGCCCAAGATGCAGCATGATTCTCACTAGGAAAAATCTCCATATCAACCCCCAATTCAGCAATAATAGTCTGAGAAGTCTTTTCATCAACACCAGGAATAGTTTTTAATAAACTTTGCTCCTTAGAAAATTTAGCTTTTATCTCATCTTTTATCCTAGCATTCACATCATCTATCTCTTTCAAAGTACTTTCAATTTGATTTAATACAGATCGAAGCATAAACTGATAATGATCACTAACCTTACCATTCAAAGCAATTTTTGCCTTATCATACTTCTTTTTCAAAACAGCAAACTGTAAAAAGTACTTACTCAACTCTTCAGCATCAGTCTTACCTTCACACAAATCCTTCAAAATCTTAAAACCAGTTTTACCAAAAATATCTGTCAAAACATCACACAACTTAATATTACATTCATGCAAAATCTTATGAACTCTATTTTTATGTCCAGTCAACTGATGCTGCAACTTAACTTCATATCTGGTCAAATCTCTTAAATTCCTAATATCTTCAGGAGGAACAAAACTACCTTTCAAAAGTCCCAATTGTAACAAATGACATAACCATTGACAATCTTTAACATCACTTTTCCTACCAGGTACAAACTTAAGCTGCTTAGCATTAACCAACATCAACTTAATTTTATCATCCTGATCCAAAATATTAAAAACAGGTTTCCAATAAGAACCAGTAGACTCCATAGCCAAATGAGTTATTTTATTTTCATACAACCAATCTCTCAACTCTTCCAAATCAGTTGTAGTTGTCCCAAAAGTTCTAATAATCTCTGTAGGATTACAAGTTCCTAAGTCACAATCTTTACTCTCATTTTTATCAATGCATAGAGTTTTTGTAGAAAAGCCATCTTTAGATGGTTCTTTTAAAATACTACCTTTTATACAAGCAGTAATGCTAGATTTATGAATATCCAATCCACAAAACCTGTCAACTACAGTATCTTCATTATCATAAGGTCTATGCAATTCTGAATCATTATCACAAGTCATATTGTTTTGTATCATAATTATAAAATTTTATAGTTTAACAATAGACTTGGAAATTATTTATTTTATAAATATAATTAAAAAATATGCATTGTAAATATAGTAAAATATAAAAATATTATACTTTTATCTTCGAGAGATAGCATTTATCAAAATTTGGCATTTATATGTTTATTTATTATTATTTGAATAATATGATAATATTCATAGTTTAATTTTTAGGAATACTTTTAATGCCTTTATCGACTATAAATTACAACAAACCACAACCATCAAATATCAACATTAAGTATAGCTCCAAAATTCTCTTTAAATTTCTGTTTCTATCTCTCAGAAAAATATATAAACTAACTTTCGAATAACTTTCTTGAATAATAATTTGTAATATCTTTAAACAATTATAGCTTAAATAACATATAAATTATATAATATTTTCAATATAAGTAAGCTTATAAAATATTATATAAGGTATTTATTTGCATTATTAATAATTATTTTGTATCTTTGTACTAAGTTTATTTTTCCAAACTAGATTTATATCATGAAAACATTAAAAAATATATTATATACATTACTATCCATTACGATATTTATTACTTGTAGTAATCTTCAAAATTCTACAAATAATATAAGAAAAAGTAGATACCAAGATTTTGCTCTAGTAAATTCATCTGAGAGAGCTAATTTAATACAAAATACAACTCTTGGAAAAAGCGACTTTAAAGAAAAAAATAGAGCATCAAAAATTTGGGCTTGGTTAAGATCATTTGCTACTAAAGAAAGGCTTGATGAAAAATATTATGTAAAAATTGGTGAAAAAAACTTAAATTATAACCAATTAAAAATAAATAGTAGGTATAAATCTACAGAAAAGAAAATAGTATCTGTACAGAAAATAAAAGAGAAGAAAAACATTTTATCAAAGAGCTCTCAAGAAAATAGTCAAAAAATAGATAATTTAAAAGAGTTAAAAAATAATTTAATTAAGTTAACAGAGCGAATAGCCAAGCTACAAGAAGAAGAAATAGATGATATAAAATTAGATTTCAATAATATTAAAGATGCGATTCCATTAAATATAAAAGAGTTTTTAATATTTGCGGCCCGAAATGGTTCTTATGAGGAAATAGATCAAGATGTAAAAAATGCTTTATTTAATGCCGAACGTCAACAAAAGTTAAATATCGATTCTGATGATTCTCCTGGTGCGGATGAGTTTATTTTAAAAATAAGAGAAAATTGTCAAAATAAAAATAAAGAAGATGTTGTAAATTATGGAGAATTATTGAAATTTCTTATAAAAGGTTATGATCTTGAAAATTTAGAAAATGAAAAAAAACAAAGAGATTTTTTAACGAACTTTGTTAACTATTTTAAGACATTAGTTCAACAAAAATTAGAAAAGTTTAAATTATTACAAACTAATAATTTGACTGAAAAAGAGTACAATAAAAAGAATGCCCGAGAAAGATTTAAATTGCTTAGTTCTAATAAATATTCTGATGACAAAATTTTTGAAGAAAAGATACAAGTAGAGGATTATCAATTCAATCTGAAAAATTTGTATAAATATAACCTTAACGATATTGACTATAATAAACTATCTAAAGAAATTGGATATGACATAAAAAAAGAAAAAACCCCAAACTTTAAACTAGAAAATGTAAAAAAAATATTAAAGTTTTATATAGAACATATACATTTAATAACCGAATTAGATGATCAAATAACAACAAAAATTAAAAATCTTTTGCTTTCAAAAATTGAAAATGATGCACAAACTGAAGATTTCACTGAAATTTTAAATCAAATTTTTAAAGAATTAACAAAAGTTATTCGATCCGTTGATCTAAAAAACACTGATTTTTATTTACTTCAAGATACAGAGTTTGAAACTATAGATGCATGTTTAGAGTTCTTTGAGTTTACTAAAAATCTTGATAAAGATGAAGAATATTACAAGAAAAAATTGAAAGTCAAGGAAAAAGAACATCCTATAAAAACAAAAGCAGTGCAAAATTATCGTGCAATACGAAAATTAATTGTAAATTATATAAGCTTTCAGCAGTTATTAGTTCATTTATATTCAGATAATAAACAAAACAAAAACGTAAAAAATGTAGGAAATCGAAAGATGGGAAAAACTGAAGAATGGAGAAAGCCAAGAATAGTACTACAATATTTCATAAATAAACAAAATGTACTAAATAAAAAAAATAAAAAAGATCTTATGTTAGAGCTTTCTTCAAACAAAGAATGTCAAACGATTGTAGAACATAATTTACAACGTCTTTATACAAGCATTTTTGATAAAAATGCCCTTTTAGAGAAATATTATGCTGAAAATTTGAACCTGGCTTTGATTAGGGAAATAAAAGATAATATTATCAATAAAAATTTTGTAGACAATGCAATTTACGAAGGCTTCGCAAAGTTCGTCGATAAAATTGGCTCAGAATTATCTCCCAATTTAAAAAACAACCAAATGAATACCCACTTATATAAATATTTAACAAATATTTTAAGTTGTTATGTGGGAGAAAATTTTTATCAAGAAGATAAATTATCATTAAATTATATACTTGAAGATGTAAATGAATTAGGAGTCACACAAGAATTAGAGAATTTAGTAGCTATGATAGGATATATAAAGGAAAAAATAAATGGTAAATTAAAACAAGAGTTACAAAAACATTTTAAGAAATTAAAAGAGATTATAAATGAAAAAGCACACTATTGTAAAAGAAGATCAAATTATTTACCCCAAAGTTATTTAGAAGAAGCGGATCATGAAATAATGCCACACAGCCATACCAAAGGGACTTCAGAACGAATTAAAAAAATTAAAGGATTATGGTTAGAAAATCCAAAAGAGGATCAGCTCTATACTGGAGATTTAAATGATATCGCAGTACTTAATATCTTAAAGGATATGGGATTAGTATCAGAGATACAAAATTAATACTTGCAAAGAGCACTATGATAAAAACTTAATTAGGCAGTAAAATTTAAAATTTACTTTTCTGCCTAATTTTTTATTAATTGAAATTTTAACTTAAAGCCTCCTCCTCTTAGAAAACAAACTCCTAAAAATCAAAAGCCCCAAAACACTACAACCACCAATAAACCTTAAAGAATCATTACCCAACTCATGAGACATAAACCTTAAACAACTAATAATCCCAAGAAAAACAATCACGAACCAACTACAATCAAACTCCTTCAATCCACCACTATGCCTAACCTCCCTAACAACATCCGAAGTAACAACAACCTCCTTCCTATACCTCTCAATAAGCTCACAAATAACCCTCGGATTCCCAACAGACTGCTCAAAAACATGATTCCTAAAGAGAACAAAGTCCTCAATTTCTAAACCTTTACTAAGAGTATGTATTAAACCCAAAGCAAATCTCCTTTCCAAATTCTTCAACCTAACAATCTCAAAATTCCATAAAAAAGAAGACTTATTCAAAGGCATTTCCCTAGCAGCAGTCAAAATACAAAAATGATCCTTCAGCTCCTCCAAAATCTTAATCCCACGAGGAGTAATCCTATCACAACTATCAATCACCAACAAATACTCGTTTTTCTTAGTGACCTTTATAATTTCCTTACACAAATTGCTCATAGAATCCTTTTGAAGATGATTAACTAAAGCATCATAATCAAATTCAGGATAAAGTTCTTTTTTCAAAGCATCCTTATCACCTTTATAAAGAAACATCAAAATATTAACCAACGACCTCTTAATCTCATAACAATCATCAAGTCTCAAGACCTTACCCTCATAACCATCAACCAACCTATCAATCAAATGACTCTTCCCAACACCACCACCACCAAGAATCATAACATTAACACTTTTTCCCAAAAGCTTACCAATCCTTTCCAACTCAGACTTACGACCAAAAGTCTTCAATTTTTGATCATTGAAAATCTCTTTGTCATGCTGAAGAAACCGAAGCATCTGATTGTTAAACCCAACAGAATCCTTATGTTTCTGAAAACCCAAAATACTTTTAATATTCCAAGCAGCCTTTTTAATGAGAGAATATTCTTTTAAAGGATTCGAATTTATTCCAGCCATTTGCAAAGCCTTAGGATGAATTCCGCAAAACTCTAAATGCCTCTTCCCCAATCTCTCCAAAAACTTATTAACCGACTTCCGACACAAATGACCATTACCATTTTTTAAATCCTCTTTAGCTGTACCAGAGAATAAAAAAGAGTCAACCTTCAGGTCTTTAATATTAGAAATATATCCAGTCAATAAATCATAACATCTATCAGAAACAGAAATAACTTTATTTCTAATCTTCAAAATCCTCTTACTAAAATCAAAATCAGAAACCTTAAGGCAAACACAATCAGAAACCCCAATACCACAATCAATCATCAACAACAAAATCAGCTTATGCCGTTTATTATCAACCAGCTTCAATAATCTATCAATTTGACCTTCTTTCAATGAATACATAAAAACAATTAGACTATTTAAATAAGATACACCAACAATTATCTAAAAATATCACTATAAATTAAACAAAACAAAGTGTCGACAAAAATATCAAAAATGTCGACATTTGGCCTATCCTTATATAAATAAATTTTTTTCAAAGAAATTTGAAAAATTGTAAAAGTATTATAATTGCAATTACTCTATTTCAACTTTTGTAGAAATCAATTTATTATGTAAGAAACATTTTTTTGTATATTGATAACTTTAATACAAAAAGAGATATTGCATGTTCTTGAGTAAACGCATTTTCCAAAAACTATATATTATTAAAATATTATTTTTACTATTACTTTACCCTTTAAATAATGCTATATGTTCAATCAAAAAAGATATAAAGTATTTAAAAAGAACCATAAAAAATGAAAAATTAAAAAAAGCTTTCGATAACTTAATAAATGAAAAACCTATTAAAGAGGAAGACAAAAATGAAATTTTATTATTAGCACTACAACAAAAATCATTTCAAGAAGAAAATCAATACAAAAAATCTTCCGTATTATTTTTAAATTTTTTGAATAAAAATGGATTCGATCTTAATAGGAAAATCCATTATTATAACTTTATTCATTGGGCAATATTTATGAATAATATCGAGGTTGTAAAATTCTTATTAAAAAAGAATATAATTTTAAGAGATAATTTTTTAAATCGAACACCATTACATTGGGCGGCAGCATCTGGTAATTTAGAAATTATGAAGATTCTAATAAAGTCATTTAAAAATTTAAATTCTAAAACTGAATATCTGGGAAAAACTCCATTACATATAGCTTGTGAAATGAACAGATATAGAATTGCTAAATTTTTATTACAGAATGGTGCTAAGACTAATATTAAAGATTCAAATTCACGGTTAGCAATAGATTTGGCTGTTGAGTCAAAAAATATAAAATTAGTTTCACTGGTAGTAAAGTATATGTTGGAACACAAAAAAAAATCTCATCAAATAGTTATAGATGATAGTATAAGGCTTAGACTATTAGAAAATGCCATTCGAAAAAAGAATCCTGAAATATTTGCTGAAATATTGAAAGCCTTTGGGTATAGTTATAGCAAAATTAAGATTCCTGAATCCTTCGATGAAGTACTCGAATTTTCTATTATTGAATTCGCAATCAAATTTAAAAATACAAAAATCATATGATTTTTTTTACTATTTCCACCAAACTAAATTTCTTCAAAAATATTCCATATTCTTTTGTTTTTAGTAAAATAAATAGTTAAATTAAAACAGTAAATGAAAAAATAATAATTTTATAATTTATTTAACTATGACAGTCGGATACTCAAGAGTTAGCACACTAGATCAAAATCTAGACCTGCAAATAGACAATCTCAAAAAAGCAGGATGTGAAAAAATATTCAGAGACAAACTTAGTGGAGCAAAGGCAGAAAGGCCAGGACTAGAATCACTATTTGAACATATAAGAAAAGGAGACTGCATAGTAGTTTGGAAACTAGATAGATTAGGCAGATCATTAAAAGACCTAATCAAAACAATAACCAGAATAGAAAACAAAGGAGCAACATTCAAAAGTCTAACAGAAAATATAGATACAACAACACCATCAGGAAAATTAATATTCCACATATTTGGATCATTAGCAGAATTCGAAAGATCCTTAATAAAAGAAAGAATAAATGCAGGACTAGCAGCAGCAAGAGCAAGAGGAAAAATTTCAGGAAGAAAAAAAGGAATCAGCAAAGAAGCAGAAAAGAAAGCAGTCAAAGCAGCATCCTTTTACAAAAGCAACTGGTCAGCAACAGAAATATGTGAGGAGCTACAAATAACTAAACCAACATTATATAAATACTTAAAATTAAAAGGAGTAACTTTAAGAATTAATGAACCTAAATTTGAAATAATAGGATCATAATATTCATTTAATATAAGATTTTAATAATAAAAGAGACCTGATCTCAGAATAATTTTTTAAATTTAGTAAAAATAATTGCCATGAAAACTATAGTAACAATAAATGAAAAATTAATTAGACTTCTAATGTTACCAAAAGAATATCTAGATAGACAGGCTGAATTAAAACTTTTGGATAAAGAAGTTAAAAAAGCAAAGAAAAAAAATATAAAATTTGATGCTTTTGAAATAGATACTACCAAATTCAAATTTAATAGAGAGGAGGCACATGAAAGATAAAATATTTCTAGATACAAATATTTTAATTTATATCTATTCAAAAGATATCAGAAAAAAAGGTATTTCACTAGATATTATTGAGAATAAAGATTGTTATATAAGTTCACAAGTTTTACAAGAATTTATCTCTGTTTTAAGAAAAAAATATAAATTAGAGTGGCCAGCTTTGGAAAAAGGTTTTCAGCAAATAACGTCAACAGTAAAAATTTATACAAATACTATTTCTACTATATCAAAAGCATGTAAAATAGCAGAAAAATACAAATATTCTTTTTATGACAGTTTAATAGTAACCTCTGCATTAGAAGTCAAATGTCATAAATTATATACTGAAGATCTACATTCCGGTCAAGTTATCGAAAATAAATTAGAAATAATTAATCCTTATTAAGGAAAATTAAATACATTTGCATGAAGTTCGAAGAGAGTTTAGAGGTAAAAATAATTTATATAATAGTCTTCTCAGAAAGCAGTACTTAAATTTAAACTGTTGTACTTTTAATAGCGGATGGCCCACCCACCCAACCCTTAAAAGTGCGAAAGCACTTTTTGGCTTCGCCAGTTTCTAATTGACGGCATTTTTTTTAAAATGGTTAGCACATTTTAAAAAATATCATTCCTAAAAATTGCTCTGAAATGTAATAAATAATTAATTATTTACAAAATTGAGCAGTATAAATCATATCACTGGTGGAATAATAATAACAGGCATATTTGCCAGTTTTTGGGATTTAAACATTATCTCCAATTCCTGGTATATTATTACTACCATAGTTTTCAGTCTACTCCCAGATATCGATCATCCTAAATCTTTGCTTGGAAAAATATTTTTTCCTATCTCAAAATATCTTGACAGAAACTATGGACACAGAACCATCACTCATGGCTTAATATGTTTCTTAACAATCATTTTTATAACTCTCATTATAGAAAAAATATTTCTTAAATCTTCAAAATATACCACAATAGCCTTCTTTTCTTATTTCTCTCATCTATTATTTGATATGATGACTGTACAAGGTATTCCCCTACTCTATCCTTTCAAAAGAAATCCTTGTGTCATTCCTGCTAATCCAGAATTGAGATTCAAATCTGGCAATTTTCATACAGAGTCTATAATATTTTGCATTCTCTTTATTTTAGGGTTTACATGCAAAGATTTATTCAAAAATGGCTTCTGGACTAGCTATAATAAAGCCTTTGGTAGCATAAAACATTTAGCCAAAGAATTCAGAAGAACTACAAAATTAATAAAAGTCCATTTCCATTATTCCATAAATGGGGTCGCTTAACCATAGCACCCAAACAGTCCCCTAAGGAATTATTATAAATTTCTATAATTATAAAAATTTTCATATTTCACATAATTCTCAAAGCAATCCTATGCTTCTTTAACCAC
>PJEL010001565.1_pt1 | contig 22712 bp, 34 predicted proteins | sample 1853271 | NCBI WGS metagenome assembly PJEL01 (sample SAMN08108733, study PRJNA415343) | Invertebrate metagenome, whole genome shotgun sequencing project. | host: Globobulimina | place: Sweden: Gullmar Fjord | collected 2015-08
ATCGACCAGCGTACGATTTTTGATTCAAAATTTGACTAGGAATTGGGAGTTTTCTCTCTTTTCCATTATAACGTGTTACTTACTATTTTCCATGGTCAAGGTTTTTGAACCTTTCTCCCCCCCCCTAAAAAAGTTACAGATTTTCCTGAATTCGTATGTAAAAACTTTTTTCTTCACGTAAAGTCCACATGTCCCAAAACATCATAAAAAAAGTTACAGAAAGTTACAGAAAAGTTACAGATTTTTTTCTGTAACTAATTTAAGGAAAGAACTTGGTAGTTTATAAATGACTAAAGAATATTTCTGTTCAAATTGTGGGTATAGTAGTGACATTAAGAACCATGTTGAAAAGCATATTAAAAAGAAGAGTGGGTGTGGAGAAAAACCCACTCTTCAAATTAGAAATGTTGCAATTACTTGCAAATATTGTGAAAAATGTTTTAATAGTAAAAGAAGTTTGAAAGAACATATTAAAAAAAGCTGTAAAATTTTGAAAAAAGATGAAGCTGAACGTCTTCGAAAAGAAAACGAAGAGCTCAAATTAAAATTAGCAGTTTCTGAAGCTAAACCTCAAACAGTTAATAATATCGTAATTAACGTAAATGTCAACGGATACAGACAAACATCTTTTGACCATCTCACTGATCGCCATTACAAACGTGCAATTAGTCGTATGATATATTCTGTTCCTCAGATGATCGAAAATGTCCACTTCGATCCGAAGGTCCCTGAAAATCATAATATTTACATTTCCAACATCAAAAATAAATATGCTATGGTTTACGATGGTGAAAAATGGTGTTCAAAACCTCAAGATAATGTAATAGATCAACTAATTAATGATCAAGAGTATGCTATTGAAGAATGGTTGGGTGAAGGAGATAATTTTCCGAAGGAAATGAAAAAATTTAATGATTATCTTTCTAAGAAAGATCATTCAGCTAAAAGTGATGAAATAAAAGAAGTAATAAAGGAAGAAGTAAAGTTATTATTGTATAATAATCGTAACAAAATTAAAAGATCTTAAAGACTGTTTTGCTGTCTAATAAACGATGGATAAAATTGATTTCACGTTGTTGAAACCTGAAACAACATGGAAAAATATTTCAGAAGTAGTGCATAAAGTTTCAGTTATTTGCGTTAATCCAAAATTTGTTCGCCAACTTTCAAAACATAATGTGAAAATATGCTCAGTTATAGATTTTCCACTGGGTGCTAGTGAAATTTCTCAAAAGATTAATCAGATGGTTAGTACAATTGAAATGGGAGCCCATGAAGTTGATGTAGTCATGGATGCTGGTATGTTCATTGAAAACCCAGAACAATTGCGCAATGACCTTAATGCATTATGCACAATTGCTCATAATTATGATGTTGTTATCAAAATTATAGTAGAAGCTTGTCTTTGGTCAACCGATCAACTTTGTCAATTAATTAAAATTTGTGCCGATGCCGGAGCTGATTATATCAAAACTTCAACCGGGATGAACAAATTAGATACTAGAGAACATCAATTAGTCAGAGCAAAGAAACTTGAAAATTGGATAGAACTTTGGAACAATGAACGTAAACTACATGGTTATCAAATTAAAATCAAGGCTAGTGGAGGAATAACTAGTCGAGCACAAGTAGAAAAACTAATACGACTTGGGGCAGATAGAATAGGAACATCTACTTATGAAAACTATTGAAAATGAAGGTATAGTTTATTACGTTGGACAATCGGCTAAAGAAAATGAAAGTTTGTACACCAAAGTACCAAAAACAGCTATCTGGTTTCACCTAGATGATGGACCTTCGGCACATGTTTACGCGGTATCAACAAAGAAACTTACAAAGAAACAACTTAAAGTAGGAGCCGTATTGGTTCGTCAGTATTCGAAGGGGCAAGGTAAAGTTATTTACCTTACCCGTTCTAAATTAAAATCACTTGGTGGAGGGACAGTTGAAATGTTATGTGACCCTAAGATTGCATAGTTCAAATGATAACCTTTATCCTCGGATAAGCCATTCTGGTTCTTTTAGGTTCTAAACGATAAACATTAAAACTGTACATATATTTTCCAATATTCAACAAGAGATCTTCGGGTACTCGAGACTTAATTGTTCTCAAAGACCAATGAATTTCGGGTGGAAGCCTATATCCTAATGTCATAACACCGTCTTCCAATTTACGATCGATAAATATAGGATTTTTTTGATGATTTAGGGCATAAACTAATGGATGGTTTACATTTGGATAAAATCTTGAATAACGGATATTATACATTCTTTTAATGTTCGTTTAAAATAAAGATGAGTAGAAATCCGCGAGATACAGATCTTAATGAATCTCTTAGACAATTACAAGTTGCTCGTTCCAACGTGGAGGAAGTTGCTCGTTCCAACGTGGAGGAAGTTGTTCCAACGTATGAACAGTATGTGACTAAAGGTTTTTCACAGAGTCAAAGAGAATCCACAAGTGTTTCAACTCTTTTAGCTGATTTTGGGCAAGTATTTCTTCAAATGAAAGTTAATCCTGATGAATTTATGAAACGATTCGATAAAATAAGAGTTGAAGGTGCTGAATTGTTTAAAGATGACCCGGATGCTTTGAATATATTCAATATGTCATACGCTAGACTAGCAGTATTCATTGGGAACCAATATAATATGCAAGAATTTAAAAATCAATCAATTATTAATAAATTTGATCAAGAATCAAGAGCTTTTGCACATAGAAAAACTAAAATGGATTATTATGGATCTCGTGCTGGACAAGTTTCAAGAGCAGCAACAGTTGGGGGTATTTCACACGGAGTTCCAGTTGCTTTAGGTGTATTTGGGTTGAATAAATTATCTCTTATTTCTGAAATTATTGCCGGGGCAGTTAATACTGTCAATAGTTATGCGAAAGACCCTACTGGATCTTGTGTTAGACAAGCAAGTAGATCAAGTGATTTGGCAGAATATCAACGTATTTTGATCGAAAGAGCAACTGAACTTATTGAACCTGTTTATAGAGAAGCACTTGGTCCAAGTGGTTGGATTACAGGTCCAGTTGAACAGCCAGCCCTAAAAAAACAAATGATAACAGCTAAATACCAAGAACTTATAAAAGAAACCCCTTTTCAAACATCGAGTGTATATAGATATTTTGATTCGGCTGCATGTAGTATTTTTGGTAAAACTACCGGAGTTTTAGGTTCAGTATTAGAAGGAGCTCATGGAATTAGCGATGCTGCTATGTCAATAGTTTCTGTTTTCATGGTAATTGCATTTTGTTTGATGCTTTGGGCACTTATTCAAAAAACTTTACATAGTAACGTTCCATTTTTCAACTTTTTTGGTGTTGTTAAAAATGAACAAATTAGAGAAATTAGTAGTAAATTACCCCTAAAGGATAGAAGAAAGGCTAAGAATGTTATTAAAGATGCTAAACGTATTGCTAAACAAACAAGAGCACCCCTTATTGTACAAGATCAAATAATTCAAGAAGAAATATCTAATGTTAATATTTCAGAACAAGTCGCTATTGAGGCAGAAGGTCGTCGTTCACCAGAAAGGCGTACTCAAGGACCACAACTCCGAGGTCCTGCAAACATGCTTTCTCAAATCCAAGCTAATCCAAGACTGCGTCACCGTTCACGAAGTCCACCACAACGCCGCCGAGGTCCTGCAAACATGCTTTCTCAAATAAAATCTAACCAGCGCGCGCACTTGCGTCACCGTTCACAAAGTCCACGAAGTCGTTCATCGCAACAGAGCTCGTTAGAGCGCGCGATACATGCCAGAAGGAAATATATCGAACACGACGACGACGACAACGACAACAACAACGACTGGGATTTCGGTAGACGTCGAGCGAAGAGGTCGAAGCGACGCCGAAGCATTCGTAAAAGTCGTAGACGTAAAAGTCGTAGACGTAAAAGTCGTAAACGTAAAAGTCGTAAACGCAAAAGTCGTAGACGCAAAAGTCGTAGACGCAAAAGTCGTAGACGTAAAAGTAGACGTAAACACCGAAGTGTCTCGTAAGAGATACCGAAGCAAATTAGGAACGTTTTAAAAGAATCGCACCGCGATTCGTTAACACTCAAAAGAGTTTTTAAAAGAATCGCGATGTTTTAACATTCTTTGAGTTTTTTTAATTGACTAATAGTATTAGAATACCATCCATAACTGACTGGAATGTCTTCTGAAGCAAGTTTCAAGATTACCCAATTACAAAAGGAAATATAAAGGTAATCCTTTTGATTTTCCACTTGGTAAATGAGTTTTTTATAAAATGACTTATTTTCTAAAACTTGATATTTTTTTGAACATTCAATAACTGTATCAACTAGTTTTACAATAAATCGAATTCGTTCTTTAATATCCCTGATTTTAGAAAGTCTTTTGATTTTGTTTTGAAACCATTTTCCATAATCCTTTCCATCAAACTTAAACTCTTTTCTACACATCGGACAATTGTTTTCTCGAATACTCCAATCATAAATACAGTCTTCGTGAAAAGAATGTCCACAATCTAGCTTTTTTGGCTTTTCAACATTTTCCCAACAAATTGCACACTCTATAGTTGCACACTCTATAGTTGCACACTCTATAGTTGCACACTCTATAGTTGCATACTTAGTTTCCATTATTAGCTTTAAAAGAATCGCACCGCGATTCGTTAACACTTCTAGTTTTTAATTTTGCACCCCTCAGGGCTGGCCTAAGCCTATTTTTTTCACTCGTTCGCTCGCTTTACTCGTTCGCTCGCTCGCTTCACTCGTTCGCTCGGTTCCCAACCAAGTAATACTCAAACACTTGCTCATTCACTGTGTTACTTCGTACAAATCCGAACTTCGTCACAGACTCAATTAATTCAGATTCATTCTTACTCGGTGGTTCCATACCCTTAGTCTTTGAATAGTACTTATTGAAGACCACTGAGGGAATGTGTTTGTCTGTCATGATCTCTCTGTAAGCACTAAGGTGTTCTGAAAGTTGACGAGGGATGTCAAACCAGAAGACCCTAATTGGGACACCTCGTTCTTCAGCAATCTCGATAAATTCCCTTCGGTAACTGATGTACTCATTCTTCCGGTCTACGATCACTGACTGTCCTTTAGCCAATGCTTGCCTTACTATCCGAATCACCTTAGCCTTGGTTCCTAGATCATCTTGGCACGCAATTACGTAATCCGGAAATTGTTTGCAAAAGGTTGATTTGCCACTAGCTGGAGGACCAACCAGAATCATCATTTCTGGTGTTTGGCACGGGTCAGCTACAGGAGCTGGGCCCTTTGCCAAATTCAACGGGTGTACTGGAAGTTGACCTACGTAGACAACTGGCTCAGATTGGAAGTAGCCTTCGGGAGTGTAAAACCTTACTCCAACATTGAGCGCAAACTTGTAATCAGAGTCAGAAAAGGCACCTGGGTAGGCATCACCCACATAAAAGCTCTGAGACAAATCGATCACAAGGTTGTCATTGTTACGAGTCAAGAGTCTCCACATACCAACTGAAGGTTTACGACAGTACCCGTGTTCAGTACAGCCATAGACTTGCATATTTACACCAAGATCATTTGCAATGTTTTTGACCTTTTGACTGAAAATGCGCTTGTCGAACTTCTTTCCGGACTGACTTGTAAAGATCACAATCTTGTAACCTTTGGATTCGAGTTCTTGTAATCTTGGAGCAATTTGATTGGTTAGAATGACATAATCTTCAGGATTAGAATGGTCAGGAAAACGACCCTTGATTGGCCTGATCAGAGTATGATCAAGATCAAAAGCCGCAATATTGGAACTTCCCTTTGGATTTCCACAGTTAACGATAAATGCACCCTTTCGGACATTAGCAATACCTGCTGTATTAAAAGAATATTCGTTCGATGAGTTTTTAAACATTCTTCTTTTGAACGTGTTGTGTTAATAATTCTAAAGACTCTAAGATTTTGAAATCTTCTGGTTACTATGCGCACCTTAGTGCTAGCCAAAGCCTATTCTATTAGAATACCAAGTTCAATATTATTTGTTTCTTCGGAATAATTCAATCCACACCATTTACAACTGTAATAATACTGAATTTCCCATTCTCCACTATCAGTAAGGTATTCTTTTTTGCATGTTCGTTTGATATTAAACAAAATTGATATCAGATGAAATATAATTTGTAATCCCATGATAGTAAACCAAATACCATGCCAAATAGGATCAAAATGACAACCTCTTTGACATGTTGCAAAGAACATAATAATTCCTCCAAATATGAATGTAAATATCAATGAATGTATCATTTCATTAATAATAATCCCAACATTTTCACAGGTTGTTTCAACATAGATTTTTTGGGTTGGGTTGTTAGTTCTATTGGGACACATTATTAAAACTCTTTGAGTGTTAACGATAGAGGATTCTTTACTCCCCCCACGGAGTTCCCGAAGGAAAGCGACAAACGTGAGTTGAGCGACAAACGTGAGTTGAGCGACAAACGGGAGCGACAAACGTGAGCGACAAACGACAAACTTAACCACTTTCAGTATCAACAAATGCTACTGCAATAATCTTACCTTTCGAGTAATAGTAGTCAATGTTGCAAAGATTTGGTAGATTGCAACAAGAACAGTGATCAATGTCAGTAAGTTGACCAAGTCGATCAAATACTTCTTCTGACTTCTTGGCTTTGAAGAAAACTGTTCCGTCAAGGCCAAGAGATGTCAGGATTTCGTGAAATCCCAAGTCCTTCACTAGATCGGGGCCTTTAGGGTCCCAACATTTGTCAGTAGTAATTGCTGCCAAATCTTTGTCACTGAGCAATGACTCTACCTCTCCAGGGTATTGCATCACTCGAGGACACTTATTGATGATTCGGTGAGTATATCTTGTATTAATCCCCAGATAATCAATATTCCACAATCTGATCCTTGATCTCGGACCATAATCTGCCAAGAAGTCTTCGAGTTTGTGTTTGAAGTCTTCTTCGTTATCAGTCCAATCATCGAACTTAAAGTTGCAGGTTGCGATCTTAGTTGCCATTATGTGTATGTTGGTTACGCCCCCGTGGCGTTTCCGAAGAAAAGTTAAGACCTTGGATCTCCATGTACAAGAATTTCTTTTGCACCTGATCCATAAACAAATTCATCTATATTTGAAACCCCAAACCAGTGTGGAGAGTACTCTCTGTCTATTTCATCAATCTTTACTTGGTAATAGCGTACATCGAGATCTAAGTCTTCTTCATTTTCGACTGCTTCATCTTCTTCGATTCTCTCATCTTCTTCGATTCTCTCTTTGATTTCTTTACGAAGATGATCGTTAGCTGCCTTTAGTGTTTTTTCTGGAGTTGAATAAACACCAATCAAATCAATAATGTCAAAGTCACTTCCGTCAAAATGTTGAAAAAGAAGGTACATATTTCTTTGTTTTTTACCTAGAGTCCTGTATCCCTAGGGATTCTTAATTTTTGATAATTTCTTCACATGTTCCATGTTGGCTCCAGGTCTTCACTGGGAGACTTGCTGAAATAATCAAGATTCTTGGGGATGAATGCGTTCAAACAACCAGTGATGAGCACCTTGGTCCATTTGCGCATGGGTACGGACATTCCGCTAATTCCCACAGAAGTACCATGTACGATATCCCAAAATTCACACATACGGACTATATGACCGTGCACCATGACCTTGTCCCGGTATCGAGGTACAGTGACGTAATCCTCGATCACTGGGTTCCCGTTATCCATCCTGTGATCCGTACGGAGTTTGATATCTATAAGATCCGCTATTTTTTCAACGGTGAATACCACAAGCGTCTGTTTAGTAATGGTATCATGGTAATACATGGTGGTATCTCCACCTTTCTCTTCTGGAGTTCCACGCCCTGGGTTGAGCATAGTTAGTACGTCGGTAGTGAACGGAATGTCCAATACCTCAAGTAGACCATAAGGACGACCACATCCTACCTCTTCATCAAATTCGCGCATCGCACACTTTACCGGATCACCCTCGTCCACGGCCTCCATTTTACCACCGGGGGTCTCCAGACATAACTTCTTCTCCTTATACTTATCTAGAGTTTCCCCCTTCTCTTTGTTCACAAAGTGAGGATTGGTAATATAAAGAAGCACGTATCCGTCCCTACTGGCAATGAGCAATCCTGCGGATTCTTGGGAGATGTCCTTCATTTTGGGCCACTGGGAAGGGTGGTGGTAAGTGGTGAATGAGCGGAGAAGGTTGATACCTGTATTGATGCGATCCACAAGGATAGCAACTGTGACAATCGCTACGATGCCTTTGAGGATATCAATAGTAGTAAGGGAAGTGGACATTATTCTTGGTGGGTGTTTATGCCCCCGTGGCATTCCCGAAGGATCTTGATTCGTTATTCCAACATTTGTTGCGTTTGCATCCTCAACACTTCTTCGTTATATTGTTTGTAATGAACGACTCTAACTCTTGCACCTGTACTGATCCAAGACAATGCAGGAAAACCAATCATTCCGAAAATTAAGAAAATAAGTTCAATCATTTTTGTACTGTTTGGCAATTGTTTTGGGTAGTTCTTGGGTAGTTCTTGGGTGGTCTATGACCAGCCGAAGCTTATCACACCACGATTACCTTCTGACCATTTGTCGCATCACCGACCCCGTTTTGGAGGAATGACCCGTCTCACAAAAGGCACATCTCTGACAACGTCTATCCACCAAATGCATACCCGGTTGCAACGTAAACGAATTCGATACTTAAACCAATACCATTCGTCCCCCTCTTGTTGCATTTGTATCCTCAATATCTCTTCGTTGTATTGTTTGTAACGAATGACTGCATGTGTACTGATCCAAGACAATGCAGGAAAACCAATAATCATTCCGAAAATAAAGAAAATAAGTTCAATCATTTTCGTAAAGACTCATTGTTTTACCCTCACTAACAAACGCCTAAGCTCTCTTTGATTTATGTTCGGTTAAAAGTCCACCCACCCACACTACGATTCACATCACGTCACTCTTTAGAGGCTTTAGATGTACAGGTTGTGGGCCCTTCAGGCGGCCCCACAAAGTCCCCGCAGACAGATGATCGACATTCGGTATCTCCAATACGTAATCTGTGATAGGGATGTCGTCCAGGGAGATTTTGTACCGACGCATGTCATTTAGAACAGAGTCTGAGACCCCATATTCGTAATTATTGTCAGTCGATCCGGACCAGAAATCCCTTGTCTTCTTGTTAAACTCGTTTATCCCCGCGACGTGCTGCTCCCATTCCCGACATACGAAGATGAAGTTAACAGTAGTACCTGAGGTAAGTTGCTGATTGAAAGAGCGAACCGCTTGCTTGTTCTTCTTTCCCCTGGAGTTCCGCCGGCTGACAGATCCCCAGATTTTCGGGTAGGAGAACCGGAAATTCGTAGCAGTGTGCCAATGAACATCCGAATTGAGGGTAGTCACAGGGTTGTCCCCATATCCAGGAGGAGAATCAAGGATTCTTGAAGCCACCTCTTTCTTCACGAAGGCCTCGATAGAGTCCTCCCACAGACCCACATCCTTGGAAACTGTAGGAACGCGTACGTGAATGTTATGAACACTGGGTCCAACATGGTACTGGGCCGGGGGGCTATTAAGGAGATACCCTCCTCCAATAAGATTGGGGTCTGGGATCTTAAAGAGAAGAGTCCAGATGGGAACGGAATTAAAGATGCGTTGGAAGGCCATTGTATTTGTGTGTGATGTGTGTGTGATGTATTTGTGTGATGCAGAGTTGTTTGGGTGGTCAATGACCAGCCTAAGCTAATTAATTCTCACTACTATCAGTCTTGATTGAACTGAACTACTTTTCTTTCACCGCTTTTTACTATTTGTGGTTTATTACTTACCCACATATCTACTTCACCAGGTTTGAAGAGGTCCCACCCATCCTTAGAAGACGGGTCGTTATCTATCAATTGTTTGATAAATACAATCGCCATCGTATGAGTAATAGATGGTTCAACTTCTGTATATTCCGCATCTTGGATACATTTCTCTAAGTCATGAATATAGGAAATATCATTGGATGACAATGAGACAATTACAAACCTTGGAAACCATGTATCCTCTAACAACATTCCTTTACGGTCAATATCCAACCCTTCGCGCCAAACCTTGATGTTTAGGTAGTATTTACCAGACATGGTTCTTGGGTGGTCAATGACCAGCCGAAGCAAATAATCGCACCATGGCACTCTAAACAGCCTCAAACATCTTCTCAAGATTCCCTACATCGTCTTTCTGAACCTTTTTTCTCTTTCTCATAGTAGGTGCCTTCTTTGGAATCGTCTTTTCCAGGCTCTCTCGTACGTAATCTCTCCATTCGAGTTGACAATCCAATGAATTTTCTGTTCTCAACTTCTCAAACTTCTCATACACTACCTTTTGAAGTCCTCGAGTAATCGGGAACGAAAGGATAGCAGTAACTGGTTTCAAGTCAGAATCTGCATAAAGACCAGAAAGCCTCAATACAGTTTGACCGTTAACACTGTCTGCGTACAATGCACCAAGTTCTTCACCCTTTGAAAAGTACGTCACCTTCAAGAACAAATCATGCTTCTTCATGAAACATGCCAAAAGTCGGTAAATGTTGTGCCAGTTTTCGGAATCTTTGATCTTCGCAGTCTGAGGGTAAGTATGAAAGTGACGACCAGTAAACTTGAAGGGTTTCAGATCACTCATCTGGTGAAATTGGTGAACAGTAATGTCCCTTTCCTTTGAACGAAGCTTGTCTTGTTCCAAAAGTTCTGCCAAACCATCAAACTTGCTCAAAGGTTCAAGTACTGGGTTGGTAGCAGTTCCAGTATTCAAGTACGTTTCCCAATCACCCCACGGAATGACCCTTTCAATGTCATCAATATCGTCAATTTTCTTATGACCTTCCTTTGAAAGGACAAAGACCCGATTGGTTGCACGCCCATCGACCCCAGTCTTAGTAGGAGCATTAGCTCGCAACTTATCTTCACCAGGGTAACTGGTACAGAACTTCAACGGAACCTTGATGGCTCCGTCAAACAGATTTAGCTCGAAATATCCGTATCCTCTGTCAGTCATTGTTTTGAACTTTGCTGAATGTACGTGTGATTTACACGCTCTAAAGCATGGATTCTAGAGATATATTATTTTTTGAAAACGCAGGGTCATAAAGAGCTCACTCAATGTCAGTACGACTCCACTCGATAACATTTTCAGAATTGTCAAAATAAGCTTCGAATGCGCTCCAGTTCTCAGCACTAGACCATACACTATCACACCCATAAACAGATTCATCAAATAAAACAGGCCCAGGAACATTTCTCAAAACATCACTTCCACCACCACTTTTAAACTTAAACTTATATTCACGATGTTCAAAAGTAACTCCTCTAGTAGATTCATAAAATTCATTCAACTTCTCAAGATCTTCAGGATAAACTGACTTTTCAAGTTCTCGTCCGTATTTGGTCTTAATTCCAAAACCAGATACGTAAAAGCTATTGTCTTCTTCTGGGGAATATCTGTAAGATAGTTTATCAGGAACAGTAATTCCAAGAACATTTGTGAAATAAGGATCAGTACCAGAAAATGTAAAGGACATGTAATCATACCCCTTGTAAAATTCCCAAGCACTAATACCGTACATACGAGTAATCATATGACAGATATTTTCATCTGCTTCACACCAGTATTCGTGGTTATACCCTTGAACTAGTTTCCTTTGTTCGTTAACAAAAAATGTACGGGTGTCACGATAATCAGAAAAACTGATCAAATCACCCACCATGATATCAGAACGAGTGCGCAAAGCAAGTTCAGTACGTGTAATTTTTTCGTTCTCGCTCATGGAATCCATACTAGGAATAATTTCGTTATATGAAAAAATATCGTATTTAGCAGTAGGGTCAACTGTGGGAGTTTGTTGAACCAGTGGTGGGAAAGCAGTTTCCTTCTCGATGATTACTTTCTCTTGATCGTCCACTCTAAATGCAAGACGAAATTTTTCAGGAACATCGATGAGACGAAGAGCCTCAAGGATTACCTTCTTAATGTTTTCGTTAGTTGGTTCGGTCATTGTTTGTATACGCCCCCGTGACGTTCCCGAAGGATTAAAGTTCTCAAAGCCGATGGTTTTCAATCAGGTTATTCAACCTCATATTTCTTAGTTTATACAAGTCATGCGGTGACAATAAAGTCATATCAGCACCTTTCTCGATCATCAAGTTGGCAATATCGAGCTGTCCACCACGACATGCATATGAGAGCCCTTCGTACCACCAGGTAGCACCATTTTCAATCATCAAGTTGACGAGTTCAAGATGTCCACCCTCACATGCACGTCCGAGTCCCCAGTCCCATTCAGTAGCACCATTTTCAATCATCAAGTTAACCAGTTCAAGGTTTCCACCCTCACATGCATTCACGAGCCCTTCGTCCCACCAGGTAGCTCCCTTTTCTATCATTAGGTTGGCTATTTCAAGGTGTCCACCCTCACATGCACCTAAAAGTCCATAGTTCCGATCACTGACACTCTTTTCAATTAGCTTATCAACCTGTTCTCTATTGCCATTTTTACAAGCTGTGTAAAGATACATGATCGTTTGAGTTTCAGGAGTTGAGTTTCAGGAGTTGTGTTGAGGTTTTTTGGACCCCTAAGGGCTGGCCTAAGCCATTTTTCAAATCAGAAGTCAACCCACTTTTCAGCAAGGTACAAAAGATACTGCTCTTGCTCTGGTTGTTCCCAGTAATCATCACCGTCATCATGTTTTCCAGTCAAGTTGAGGGTAGTAATGAGGTTAACAAGCTCACCTTTTTGATGAAGATCGTCGAACATCTCATCTTGTTGACGTTGATTTTCTTCCTGAATGATTTCTTCATCGTGATCGTAATCATTGTCTGGAACAACCTCGTTGTAGTACCATTCAATCGCTTCCCGACTGTCGTCCATGTCGCTGTCGTCCTTGTCGTCATCAGACATATCATCAGAATCCACAGAACCATCATCTCGAAGAAGACAATCGTGAACTTGACGAGCATCATGATAGGCTGAAATACGATCAGACCATCCAGTAGTCATCTCCTTATGATTACGTTTAAGGCCTTGAGTGTTAGGGGACACAGACATGGACGTGGACATGTTAGTTGCAGACATGGTTAGTTAGCGTGTTACTAGTTAGTTACTTGCTCGTTACTTATGTAGAGCCCTGTATCCCTAGGGACTCTTATTTTTTGGTGGGGCTAAGGTTGGCGTGTGTCTGGTTCCTGTCTCTTCCCCTCTTTCCGTTCCTTAATTGTCTTTTCTAAATAACGAATGGACTCCTTTTGCGCATCGTAAATGCTATCGCACATTGTCCCCTAGTTCTTCTCGCGTAGAGTTCTTTTTGTAATAGACCAAACTTTTTCTCTGTCGTTCAATCGTATGCTGGAGATATTCCGTATCAAATGAGTGGGGAAACATTGTCTGGAAAGTGTTCTTGTTTTTACTTGCTTTACTTCTGTAGAGTCCTGTATCCCTAGGGACTCTTATTTTTTTGGGTTTAGTTAGTTTTATAAAGGTCAACAAGATGCAGCATGTACTTGAGCAATTATATCAATTTGTTTTAGTGTAAAGATATCCGCCAGTACTCTACTGTTGCATACCATTATTTTACCTTCATGCATTACAACATGAAGGTAAATATCTATGTTTTCCAATTCTTTTTTTTCTGTTTTTCCAATTTTAGCAAACTCATTTGGAGTTAATGTTACATGAATTGGAAAAATTCTGTGTTTAATTGTATGATGCTCATGTGTAAAGTTACAGTGTCCACAAAGATCAAATCCGCCAAGAAGCTCACTCTCGTTTTTATTGCATGTTTGGCAATGCCATTTGTGCAAATCTTTTTCAAGGATTCTATCACACAAGTCACACTTGTAAAACAATTCAATTTTAGGAGCCATCGTTCGATGAGTTTTTACACCCAGCAGGGGATGCCGAAGCATATTTTTTCACTTACCTCACCAAAACAGGCACTTCAGCTTTAGCTCAACCACGCAGATGCCGACAGACTCTACTATCCGCGTGTACCAAATGTCCCGGATCATGTCCATCACGACTTTGCAGCACGGACTCTCTCTGTGGCCACGAGAAGCTCGGGGGACACTACCTCCTCCAAGTGGCGCACAGTTTTGTGGGCTTGTGGCCCCTTCACAATCCCGATGCGCCGACAAGCCGTGAAATACCCCCGCCCCCGTTCCACCGGGTCTGCACCCAACTCGTCCACGAGCCCTGGGCAGACCTTGATCCAATCATCCGCGGTGTGGAAGGCCATCTTCCCATCGATCACCCACGTAGTGGATAGCATGTACTTGGGATGGAGCTGCGCCCGGGCGAGCACTTCTGTGTACCTTGGTCCAAAGACGTGAATATCGTGCAGCACTCTTCCACTGTTGACGTAGGGGTTGGCATGCTCGAGCCTTTCCTCTTCGATCCTGTGGATCACCATGTCGAACTGATCTGCTGTCATGTGCATGTACCCCTTATAGCGGTCGTGGCGGAAGTCGGCCGATGCCCTGATGCACAGGTCAATGTAATACAGTTCCTTCTTGCGGTACATGTTGGCGCGCGTGAAGCCGTGTTCCTTCCATATCTCAAAGAAGGTGGAGTAGCTGAAGAACTTGGCGTCCCAGGTGGCGTTGCCTATGAAGGACATTCTGTAAGTGGACGAGACGAGTAAGTTGTGGTGCTTGCGCTCAGTGCTGTTTGTTTGTCCCTATATGACCCTAGGGACTTTTTTAACTTGGCATACGGTCAATGATGTTAGCCATGATGGGTACTTAATTGTCTCTTTTTTCGCTCAAGATCCAGACACTGATAAACTACTTCCTTCTTGAGAAATCTCATAAAATCAGAATCTTCGCTTTCTTTACGCCATTCTTTTTCTGCGCGTTCCTTGTCTACACTTTTTTCCCATGTATCGTCATCATCGTCATCATCAAACTCACATTTACGTTCATTCATGTAATGTGTCTTGACCTCATGAACCTCGTCTGGGTTCTTCTTCCACTCTCCCTTGTTGATGCTCTCCTGAATAGCCTCTTCAACTTGCATCTGAAGCTGAATGAGCTCTCGAAGGGACTTTTCAGATAAGGTAGTCATATCCAGAAATTACCAGGTGTCAAACCCCTCAATGAACTTCTTGAGCGGGGGCCCGGTCAGCCTCAACGCGGCCAGCCCGAGGAATCCATCAACTTGACCCTTGGTACCCGAGTGCTTCTTCATATCAGAGAGGAAACTCATCGCGGAGTTACGGGTGTACTTCCCGTCGTCCGTCTCGGCAGCGCGCTTGGCACACCACTTGTAGTGGTCCTTTGCGGACGTGTATTGCGCGATGTCATCATTGTGACCGAACATTGTAAGTGTTTGTGGGGGGATACTGGGACGTGTGTTCGGTTGAGTTGTGGTGCTTGCGCTCAGTGCTGTTTGTTTGTCCCTATATGACCCTAGGGACTTTTTTTTTTCGCACTTCGCACATTCAAGTCGTGTCCCATTTCCACATGATTTCCCCAGTTGTTTGACCATCACAGTCTAGTACTTCAAGTGGTGGAGGGACTCCATATTTGCGGACTATGTACCAGACGAGCTGATTGTGAAGACTTGTTCCCTGGGCATGGACAGGGATATGGACATGGACAGGAACATGGACAGGGACGTCCGTGGTAATAAGAGTGGTAGTGAGAGCCATGAGTAACGGTGGTACATGTCTCACGTTAGAAACTCTAAGCACGGTCCAAATTTGAGTTTTAAGAGTCATAAAATGACCACAAGAATCTTTCCCTGTGAAATCTAACTCCGCGGTCCTTTAATTTGACTGGAAGACCGCCGAGTTTTTTTCAAAAAAGCCAAAATATCCTAGAAAACCACAAAACAACCGAGTACCAAACAGCACCATACCGCAAACCTAATCACCAAGTACCACCAGAATGATTCAAATCCAAACGACAGTACCACGGACTACGAACGGGTGGCGTGTTTACTCCGCAGAGCGGAGGCAGATTATCACCGCCGAGAACCCCGGTTTCACCAAGAAGGAAGTCAACAAGAAGGTGTGTGATGAATGGAGGGATTTTACAGATGAGGAACGTAAGGTATATACCGCACTCGCTTGTGAACACAACAGAATTGAGCAGTCGAAGTTTGAGAATCCACAGGGATAGTTTATGGCGGTCCTTTCTAATCCTTCGGGACTACCACGGGGGCGTAACTCAAAAAAGCCAAAATATCCTAGAAAACCACAAAACAACCGAGTACCAAACAGCACCATGTCAACTTACCACGATGTCCGCCAAATGGCTCTTGACCAAAACTTTGACGCGTTTGACACTTTGACCAAAGGTATGGCAGACACGGGAAAGAGTATTACCGGTCTTCTGATCACTTTCATCGTTGAATTGTGGATTCGTGACAAACCAGCTTCTATTGAGTACTACAAGAAAAATCCGGATATGTTCGAAGTTGAAGAGATCGTTGTCACTAGCGATGATGTGACTTGTGAAAATGAGTCTCTGATTGACTAAGTTCCGCGGTCCTTGTTAGTCCTTCGGGACTACCACGGGGGCGTAACTCCAACCATGTCTTCAATTTACGATGGTGTCATTCAAATGGCCAACGAAAAAAACTTTGACGCATTTGATGCTTTGATACTAGATGTGATCGATAAGGGGAAAGAAAACATCGAACGTCTTCTGGCCGTCTTTATCGTTTTAGTGTGGAAGAAAAACAAGTCTGATGCCATCGAGTACTACAAGAATCCGGATAAGCCCTTTAGGAAGTTGATATTCGAATTTGCAGAGATCGTTGTCACGGTCGATGACGTGACTGGTCAAAATGAATCCTTGGTCAAAATCATGTACTCCCGGTCATGATAACGGCGGTCCTTTCTAATCCTTCGGGAGTACCACGGGGGCGTAAGCCAAATAGCTAATCTTGCCTAGAAACATCCGAAACATCCAAGCAAAACATTTACCAAGCAAACACCAAACACCAACATACCACCAAACATCATGCCCATGAAACTTTCTGAAATCAAGGTGTCGACTATCTTCTTCTTCAACGAAGACGGTGAGGGATCATTTCCGATGTATCTGGGAACTTTCAAGTACGACGGGAAAGTTCATCCGACTACCGTGGTGAAAGAACTCTTCAGCAAGCATCCTAAGCTTCACAAGGTCTTCGATGACTGGGATGACGATGACGAGTGCATCTTCCAGGTAGTGCGAGATACTTTCGGTACCGCGCACTACACGCAGCCCATTTGTCACGAAGAGTCCAACGTTTCCATCACCGCTGGTGAACTTCGTGGTCATGAGGAGGAGTCTGAGGAAGAATACGAATCTGAGGAAGAACTTCCGAAGCCGAAGGTGTCCAAGCCGAAGCGTGAGGCACCGGCACCGCCAACTGATGACGTGAAGGTTCTTTGTGCTCAGGTCGCCAAGTTGACTGCGACAGTGGAAAAGATGCAGAAGGAAATGATCTGAGTTGAGTTGTAATAAGTCCCTCGGGAGTACGACGGGGGCGTAAGCTAAAAAGCTGATATTGCCTACAAACATCCCAAACACACACGCAAACTCAGCTAATTAACAACTAACATCATGACTACCATCATCAACGTAAACAACTTCGAGTGCGGGTGCGACGAATGGTCGTGCGAAACTTGCTACCCGAGCAATACCGCGGTGAAGCCTAAGCCTGTGTCAAATTCCTGGTGCAACCCGCTTCCGTATGCGACTGTTCCTCAGCCACTGGCTGATGCTCTAGTCACTGAGGACAGCGAGGATGCCTACTGGACTACTGAGGTGAAGAATGAAGTGACCGAAGTGACCGAAGACGAAGGTTGGCAGACTGTCAAGAAGAAGAAGTACCGTTCCAAGGGTGGAGCTGGTATGAAGCCGATTCAGATTCGTTGCGGGTGCAAACAACTCTTCATGTACACTGTCGAGCAACAGCAGAAGTACCGTGCTCGTGGCTGGAAGCAACCCAGGGTGTGCAAGAAATGCTCCTACGAGCGATACAACGAGAACAATTAGGCGAGGTGCTAACCCAAAAAACCAAAAAACCAGAAAAACCACAAAAAATGCCTTTGGGCATACAAAAAAACCGTCCCCTTCGTGACCTATGTAAAATCATCTCATTCTTTGAAGAGATTGTGATTATAACTATGCAACTCTTTCTACTTTCACCAAAGAAAATGGAATGTACACTGAGAAAGTTTTGAACGAGGAAGACCTAAGGATCTTGATTTCATTTTAACGAACAAAACCCAAAAATGCCTTTGGGCATACAAAAAAACCGTCACAAAAATACCAGTGTAGTCACGACGAAGCACTGTTTTTCCTTCGGGAAATTATTACCTACGTAAATCAAAATTTTCTTATTCCTTAAAAGCCCGGAACTTTCACGTTTAAACTCTAAAGAATCTCACACAAAGAATCTCACACAAACATGTCTACTCGTACTGCTAAGAACTCGACTAAGGTAAAACTTTCCGAAGCCGATAAGGCTGCGGATCTGGATAACTACATCTTGAACCCAGTGACGAATAAGCATGTCCTTATTACTTCCGCTACCGGAAAGAAAGTTGTCAAGGCCAGAGATTCTGGGGAAACTTTGAAGAAGTCTCTTACCAAAGTTCAATTTGCGATCGCCATCGTTCGGGCTTTGATGACTCACATCCCGGAACAACTGACTGACGATGTGGTCAAGTCTGCTATCGCAGAAGCCGATATTGACCTTCCTCGTAGCTTTCCCAAGGCGTGGGGTGGTTCTGGTAAGCAAAAGTCAAATTCCAACAGGCCAAAGCGAGCATTGAGTGGCTACAGCTTCTTCGTTAAGCTAGTGGGGCCAAAGCTTAAGGAGGAGAACCCAGATGAGAACATGATGGAAATGGTAGCCGTCGCTTGGAAGAACATTACTCCTGCTGAAAAGAAGAAGTACGAAGCCATGGCAGCAGAGGACAAGATCCGCAACGCAAAGGAATGCGAGGAACGTGGTATCGCGGTGAGTCCTACTACCAAGAGGCCGGCCAAGACAAACGGATGGCGTATTTACAGTTCTGAGACTAAGCAAGAGATGGCAGATCAGTACCCTGATGATACCAAGACGGAGATCAGCAAGAAGGTAGCTGCTGAATGGAAGTCTTTGACTCAAGAGGACAAGGCGGAATGGGCTACAAAAGCTGAAGTAGCTAACGAGGGCTTTGATGATCGCCTTGCAACTTGGGTAAAGGAGAATCCGGAAGCTGCCAAATCGAAGTCTCCGACTATGAAAATTCGTCCTGCTTTGACTGATCTTTCTGACAATGAGCGTAAAAAGGCTGAGCAACCGGACACCTACATCTGGAACCCTGAATCTGGTCGTCACGTGAAACTTGACTCCAAAAAGGGAAAGGAGCTTGCGAAGAACACTGGAGAAAGCGATACCGAAGACGAGGTTGTAGCACAGGAAGTGCCTGAAGGAGACGACGAAGATTTGTTGATTGATGAGTAATGAGTAACCAGGTTTAACACACGCTTCGGCGTGGCTTAAACCGCCCTATAAGAGGTCGCGCTAAAAGCGCGTTTTCAAAGTCTCTGTATCCTTAAAATGAAAATAGTTTCACTTAATACCGATCATACCAACCCTAACTACAACAACTGCTTAAAACAAGCATGTTTATTAGTTGCCAAGCAAGAAGCTGACATTATCGCCTTTCATGAAGTTCGCTTCAGGAGTTATGGCGTTATCAAGGAGTACTTACACTTTAAAGACTTTAACAATGAACTAGATGAATCAGTTAGACTTGGACCCTTCGGGGAACTTTTACTTTTACGCCAAAAGTTTCGTGATACAGATTTCCATAAATCATCTGGGACAATGAGTTATATTTCTCAAAATTGTATTGTATCTATCAGTAGACTACCCAAACACAAAGTAGTAACAGACCATTTAAGAACATTCACCTTACCTAACGGTAATATTCGTCCAACTATTCTAATTGATCCTCAAAATACCTGGTTATTGACTACAGATAATGAAGAAATGATATCATACTCCAAACAAAAACAAACTGGTGCAAGTAAATATCCAATAAATATTGGTTTTGTCGATCTAGACTAGACCCTCTTTGAAAATCAAAAATCAAAAACAGCTTAAAAAGCTAGACTACCAGTAATTAAAAGAAGACAAAAAATACACACATACCAAAGTAACCAAATACAAAGTAACAATGAGTACCAAAACCGCAACCAGAACTACCGCTGCCCAACGTGCGCAAGCGATGAAGGTAAAAGCCGCTACCAAAGCGAAGACTTCTGCCACTCGTTTGACTGAAGCTGACAAAGCTCTTGATACAGGGATTTACATTTTGAACCCCATTACCAACAAACATGTTAAACGTGAATCAGTTATTGGTCAACAGATCATTGCTGGAGAAACCCCGGTAAAATCTCGGACTCCTTCTGAGGTCCTTACTGATACTGTGAGAAACCTTCAAGAGGCTGTTGGGTCCGACGTTTTGACTAATACTATCATCAAAGGTGCTATTAGTCAAATTAATGGTGTACCTCGTACCTTCCCTTCTGAGTGGGGTGGACGTGGAAAGAAGCCTCGTCCTCCTGGGAAGCCAAAGGGGCCAAAGAATGAGTACATCATCTTCGCTACTGAGATGCGTCCTCAGGTGAAGGAGAACAACCCTAAAGTACCCAACAGTGCTCCAAAGGGTCAGACTTCTATCACCAGTATCATCGGTGAACTCTGGAAGAAACTCGAAGATCGTTCAGAGTATGAGAAAAAGGCCAAAGATGATCGTGCTCGATACGAAACTGAGATGGAAAGTTGGGAGGCTGAGAACCCTCAGTATGCCCGTGTTTCCAGAGGTCCGAAGAAACAGACTCGTACTAACGGGTGGCGTGTCTTCTGTGATAAGAACCGCAGTCAATTTAAAACTGATAACCCAGATGTGAATGGGCGTGAAATCAACAGCAAATTAGCTGAAGCTTGGAATGCACTTTCTGAAGCTGACAAGGGTCCTTACAACGATACTGCCGATGATCTTAACAAAGACCTTCCTGAGTCAGTTCGTGCTGTTCGTCCAGTTGGTCAACTTAGCGAGGTTGAGCAAACTAAGGCCAATGACACTGAGAACTATGTCCGTAACCCAACATCCGGTCGTTACGTATTAAAGAAGAGTAAGGCTGGAAAACAAGCGATTCGTACTATTGACGATGATGATGCTGACTTGCTTGAAGGAAATTAAATAACGAATCGTATCGCGATTCTTTACCTTAGGGTTTTAAATATCTTCTTTGAACTGTTTTCACGTTGTAAGCGTAAGTACTAGTTTTACAAAATAAAACACCTTAGATTATTTAAAATTGTACGTACATACATACAACATACAATACAACATACAATACAACATACAATGAAACTTTACGTAGATATGGACGGTGTTTTAGCTGATTTTGGAAAAAAAGCAAGACAACAATTAGATCTTCCAGAAGACACTGATATTCTTGTGTATAAGAAAGCAATTGGAAAAGAATCGTTTTGGAGTCAAATTAACCAAAATCCGAATTTTTTCTTGGAATTAGATCCGATTCCAGACGATATTCGAAAAGTTTGGAAAAATTTAGAAAGTATGTTTGAACACATCGCTATTCTAAGTTCTCCATCTTATTCAATCAAACTTTGTATTCCCAATAAGAATACTTGGTTAGATAAACACATTGGACCAGGCGGATTAAGAATTTATGAAAAGGAAAAACATCTATATGCTTGTCCAAGAAGTGTATTGATTGACGATCTTGAGAAGAATATATTACCTTGGCGTAAAGCAGGAGGGATAGCTATTCACTTTAAAGGCCAATTTGACGATGCCTTTTGGGATGAATTAAGTGCTGCAAAAGAAACAATTAAAGTACGAACCATGCGCATGAATGAGCCGACCTGCAGACTCTGTAGTCATGAACCGCCCCTCATTGTGCCATTTAGTCCTGACGGAAAACACAATGAACCGGAGACCATCTGCAGACTCTGCGCAAAACCACTCCCCATTGTGCGCATTGGTCCTGACGGGGGGCACCATGTAGACGGCAACGTGATCCACCATGGCGCGGGACTGTAACTGGCTTTACTTCTGTGATTGCAGAAGGTAATTCCTCGCAACTCGGTGGTTTTGTAGTGAAAATTTAAAAACTCAAAGAGTGTTAACGAATCGCGGTGCGATTCTTTTAATTGTACAGAAAAAAATCTGTACAATCTGTACAATTTTTTATGATATTATCTATTAGAAATTCATGACCTTCGGGTAAACAAACCATCATAAAAAGTTGAGTATCCCAAAACAGATACTCAAAAAGATACTCAAAAAGATACTCGGGATACTCAACTTTTATGGTGTTGTTTTACATACGTTTTTGAGAATTTGAAATTTTTTGACATACGAATTTTGAGAATTGATACTCAAGTTAGAGGGGGGGGAGCGAGACGATTTTGAAAAAGTTGAAAAAAAATATCGACCAGCGTACGGTTTTTGATTCGAAAATTAACTAGGAATTAAGACATTCCTCTCCTTTCCACTATACTATGTTACTTACTATTTTCCATGGTCAGAGTTTTTGAACCTCTCTCCCCCCCCTCTAACTTGAGTATCAATTCTCAAAATTCGTATGTCAAAAAATTTCAAATTCTCAAAAACGTATGTAAAACAACACCATAAAAGTTGAG
>PJEL010001566.1_pt1 | contig 22692 bp, 34 predicted proteins | sample 1853271 | NCBI WGS metagenome assembly PJEL01 (sample SAMN08108733, study PRJNA415343) | Invertebrate metagenome, whole genome shotgun sequencing project. | host: Globobulimina | place: Sweden: Gullmar Fjord | collected 2015-08
AAATTAATTATTTTTGTTTTTATAAAAATGTTAATATATATAATCTATTTTTTGGAGAAAAATTGTGGCTTTAGGCTTATTAGGTAATAAAATTGGCATGACTCAAATTTTTGATGAATCAGGAAATATTATTCCTGTAACAATTTTAAAAATTGGTCCATGTGTTATTACACAAATTAAAACAGTTTTAACTGATGGTTATAATGCGATTCAAGTCGGGTATGGTGCAGTTCCAAGTAAGTATTTAACACAACCTGAATTAGGTCATTTACAAAAATCAAATATTCAACCTTTAAAATATTTAAAAGAATTTCATGTTGACAATCTTGAAGAATTTACGGTTGGACAAATTTTAAACGTTGATTCATTTTCTAGCGGTCAGCTTATTAATATTACAGGTAAAAGTACCGGAAAAGGATTTTCAGGACTTCAAAAACGTCATAGTTTTACTCGAGGTCCAATGACCCATGGTTCAAAAAATCATAGAGCTCCAGGTTCCATTGGTATGGGTACAGATCCTGGTCGTGTATTACCTGGTAAAAAAATGGCAGGTCAATTAGGAAATAAAATTACACATATTAAAAAATTAAAAATTATTCAAGTTAATAGTGATGAAAATATCTTAGTAGTTAAAGGTTCAGTTCCGGGAAAACCTGGCAATTTACTAAGTATCGCTGCATCAGAATAATATAATTTTTATTAATAAAGAAACAATTATAGATAAAATAGGGTATGACTGTTCAAAAATTTATTAAATATAATTCTTTAGATGTAAATGGACAAGTCTTAAATGACGAACATAAATTAGAATTGAATGTACTTGAAAAATCTAGTAACTATTTAATACACCGAGATATTTTAAGACACCAAATTTCTCAAAAACAAGGAACGGTTGCAACTAAAACTCGAAGTGAAGTTCGTGGTGGTGGTCGTAAGCCGTGGCAACAAAAAGGAACGGGACGCGCCCGTGCTGGATCAAATAGCTCACCTTTATGGAAAGGTGGTGGTGTTACTTTTGGCCCAAAACCAAGAAAAACAGTTTTAAAATTAAATAAAAAAGAGCGTAAACTAGCATTACAAACTCTACTATATAATAAACGAAATAATATTTCAATCATTGAAAATTTAGAAAATGCTATAGATTCAGTAAAAACAAAAACTTTTTTTACAGTATGTAAAAACTGTAATGTTGATTTAAATCAAAAAGTATTAGTTATTGTTTCTAAAAAAACACCAGCATTAAAATTATCTATTCGAAATATGAAAAATGTGGAATTAATTGCTGCTTCAAATTTAAATACTCTTAGTCTTTTAAAAGCGAAACAGATTTTATTAACACCACTTGCAGTAAATGAGATAAAGGAGACTTATTGTGGTTGATTCTTCATATTTTAATCTTAGTAGTAATGATATTATTAAATATCCTATTATTACTGACAAAGCTACAAGACTTTTAGAAAATAATCAATACAGTTTCATTGTAAATCCATCATCTGATAAAATTACAATTAAAGCCGCAATTGAATATTTATTCGATGTAAAAGTAACAAAAGTTAATACGTGCCAACTTCCAAGAAAGAAAAAACGTGTTGGTAAATATCTTGGTTGGAAATCACAATATAAAAAAGCAATTGTAACTTTAGCAGATGGCGATACAATAAACTTATTCGCAGACAATTAACAGTTATATAATCGAAATTAATCAAGTTTATGAGCATTCGTCTTTATAAATCATATACACCAGGTACCCGTAACCGAGCATTATTAACTTTTTCAGAAATTACAACAAGTAAACCTGAAAAAAGTTTAATCCGAAAAAATCATCGTAAAAAAGGACGAAATAATAGAGGTGTTATCACAATTCGTCATCGTGGTGGTGGTCATAAAAAAAGATATCGTCTAATCGATTTTCATCGTAATAAACACAACATGGAAGCAACAGTCGCATCCATTGAATATGATCCTAACCGTAATGCTCGCATTGCGTTAGTGCATTATGAAGATGGTGAAAAACGTTACATTTTACACCCAAACAATTTAAATGTTGGTGATAAAATTATCTCAGGTTTAGAAGCGCCTTTAAATATTGGTAATACCTTACCATTATCTGAAATTCCTTTAGGTAGTTCTATTCATAATATTGAATTAATTCCTAAACGAGGTGGTCAAATTGTTAGAGCCGCAGGAACTTCGGCTAAAATTTTAGCCAAAGAAGGTGATTATGTAACCTTACGATTACCTTCAAAAGAAGTTCGATTAATCCGAAAAGAGTGTTTTGCTACTATTGGTGAAGTAAGTAATAATGAGGCATTTTTAGTACAAAGTGGTAAAGCTGGTCGAACTCGTTGGCTTGGTAAACGTCCAACAGTTCGTGGTTCAGTTATGAACCCATGTGATCACCCACACGGTGGTGGTGAAGGTCGTGCACCAATTGGTCGGAGTCGTCCATTAACACCTTGGGGAAAACCTGCTTTAGGAATTAAAACACGAAAAACAAAAAAAGCGAGTAACAATTTTATTCTTCGTCGTCGAGCATAATTGAAATTTTAGTCATATATAAATTAATCAAACTATTCTTAAGATGTCAAGATCATTAAAAAAAGGCCCTTTTATTGCGTATCATTTATTAAAAAAAGTTGATAAAATGAACGCTGCAGGAAAAAAAGATACAATTACTACTTGGTCACGTAGTTCAACAATCTTACCAAGTATGATAGGACATACTATTGCAGTTTACAATGGTAAACAACATGTACCTGTTTTTATTTCAGATCAATTTGTTGGTCATAAATTAGGAGAATTTGTATCGACACGAACATTTAAAACACATATTAAAGCCGATAGAAAAACAAAACGCTAAGGAAACTTTTCTATGGTACAAAAAATTGTAGATCCAAATTTTCATATTAAAACTTTTAATGTGAAATGTGATAATAAATTATCACCGCTTGCAAAAACAATTCTCCAAAGTTTTAAATTTAAGCTTTATTATTATGTCATTGATGATCTGTTATATCTTTTAAAATCAAATATAGATGAACGTGATTATCTTTTACAGATATTAAATTCAAGCGTTATTTTTCTTCAAAATAATTTGTATGTAAATTTTTTTGATATTTATATCTATGATATTAGCATAAATGAAATATCAAAATTCAATAGATTTGTTAATGAACAATCGGAATTATTTAAAGTTTCAAATACTATAACTATTAAATTAGCTTATCAAATTAAACCTGTTCCAAAAAAACTTGAAACAATTTGGTAATAAGATTGAAAGAATTACATTAATTTTAAGAAAAACAAAAATTAAAAGTAATTTTATGTTTTCATTCTTAAATTTCCTAATTCTATTCACAGTTTAGATTTGAACAGACTTCGAAAGTCTTTATAAAGTTAAAATATAAGCAAAAACCAAAAAGTAAAAAAAAGTTTATGTCTAACGTTCAATCAGTAAAAGCTGTAGCAAAATATATTAGGATGTCACCACATAAAGTACGACGAGTTTTAGATCAAATTCGTGGACGTTCATATCAAGAAGCATTAATGATATTAGAATTCTTACCGTACGATGCTGGTGGCCCTGTTTGGCAAATTGTCCATTCAGTAGCAGCGAATGCAAAAAATAATTATGATTTAGATAAAAAAAAATTAATTATTTCCGAAGTTTATGCTAATGAAGGACCTAAATTAAAACGTATTCGACCACGGGCACAAGGTCGAGCTTACAAAATTTTAAAACCAACGTGTCATATTACAATTGTTGTAAAAGAATCAAGTTAATTGATTTTATAAATTCTATTTAAATTAAAAGGATTATTTCGGTGGGACAAAAAACACATCCATTAGGATTTCGCTTAGGGATTACACAAGAACATAGATCTGCCTGGTATGCAAATTTTAACCAATACAGTAATTTATTAGAAGAAGATGATCAAATCCGAACATATCTTAATAAATTAGCAAAAGCGGCTAGTATTTCAAATATTAAAATTAATCGTAATGGATTAGGTGATCAAATTCAATTAAATATTGAAACAGGTCGACCAGGTGCGTTAGTTGGTGAGAATGGATTAGGAATTGAAAAAATATTAAAAAATATTAAAAAATTCTTACCAAGTAACCGACAAATTACAATAAACATTATTGAAGTAGAAAAAGTTAACTTAAATGCTTCATTAATTGGTGATCTAGTTGTTAAACAATTGGAAGATCGTGTTGCTTTCAGACGAGCAATTCGTGAAGCTCTTCAAGCAGCACATGAAGATAATGTAAGTGGTATTAAAATTCAAGTTTCTGGTCGATTAAATGGGGCAGAAATTGCTCGAAGCGAATGGATTCGGGAAGGACGTGTACCATTACAAACTCTAAGAGCTGATATTGATTATTGTGCTAAAGAAGCAAATACAATTTATGGTGTATTAGGGGTTAAAGTTTGGTTATTTAAAAATGAAATTTTAGCGAAATAGACATAAAGTATATCTTTTATAAATTTAATTTATTATGTTAAGTCCAAAAAGAACAAAATATAGAAAATATCACCGTGGCCGTATGCGTGGAAAAGCTACACGAGGAAATGAAGTTTCATTTGGCGAATACGGATTACAAGCGTTAGAACCAACGTGGATTACTTCACGTCAAATTGAAGCTGCCCGTCGTACAATTACTCGTTATACAAAACGTGGTGCATCATTATGGATTCGTATTTTCCCAGATAAGACAGTAACAGCCAGAGCTGCTGAATCTAGAATGGGTTCAGGTAAAGGTGCTGTAGATTATTGGGTAGCAACTGTTAAACCTGGTACTATTTTATTTGAAATCGCCTCAGTTCCGGAAGAAGTTGCTCGTGGTGCATTTAATTTAGCTGCCTATAAATTACCAATAAAAACAAAATTTATTATTAGAACAACTATCGAATAAACTATGAGTTTACCTCAATTTAATGATATTAAAGGACTTTCAAATACTGAAATTTCTGACGCAGTTATTAAAACGGAAAAAGAATTATTTAATTTAAAATTCAAAAAAGCAACTCGACAACCTTTTCAATCACATGAAATTAAATTTGCAAAACGTCGATTAGCTCAGTTAAAAACAATTTTAACTTTAAGATTAGAAGTACTAGAACAATCAAATACAAATGCTGTTTCTGATTTAATTCAAAAACAAAACTATGTAACTGGAAATTTTTAAATAAACCTAAACAAATCTAGAAGGAGTTTTAATGCCAGTAAAAGAAAAAATTGGGATTGTTGTTAGTAATAAAATGAATAAAACCGTTGTTGTACAGGTAGAAAGTCGATTTCCACATCCTATGTACTCAAAAACAATGGTAAAAACAAAAAAATATTTAGCTCATGATGAAATGGAGCAGTGTAACATTGGTGACGAAGTTTTAGTTCAAGAAACTCGCCCATTAAGTAAGAAAAAACGTTGGGTATTAACCAAAATTCTTTCAAAGTCATCTTTAATTAATTAAAATTAAGTTTTTATGATCTATCCACAAACTATGTTAACAGTAGCCGATAATACCGGTGCTCGAAAAATTATGTGTATTCGAGTTTTAGGTGGAAATCGAAAATATGCAAAAATTGGTGATACCATTATTGGTGTAGTTAAAGAAGCTAGTCCAAATATGCCTATTAAAAGATCGGATATTGTGAGAGCTATTGTTGTACGAACTTCGAAATCGATTCGTCGTCAAGACGGAATGTACATTCGTTTTGATGATAATGCAGCCGTTATTGTTAATTTAGATAATAATCCTCGAGGAACTCGAGTATTTGGACCTGTTGCACGTGAAATTCGTGATAAAAATTTTTCTAAAATTGTTTCATTAGCGCCGGAGGTTTTATAAATGGTAAAACGACAAAAAATACATGTTAAACTAGGTGATAATGTAACAGTTATTTCAGGGTTTGATAAAAATAAAACAGGTGAAGTCAGTAAAATTTATCGAAATACTGGAAAAATTCTTGTTAAAGGAATTAATTATAAATTCAAACATATTAAACCTAATACAGATAATGAAGTAGGTGAGATCAAACAAATAGAAGCTCCTATTCATCATTCAAATGTCAAATTAAATGTAACAGATTCTTAAAAATATGCGTAATCCAAATTCAATACAAGAAATCGCTGAAATTCATAGTCTACTTACAGATATTAAAAAAGAATATACTGATGGTATACGCGGTGTTTTACGAAAAAATGATCCTGAGCTTTTTCGAAATGTTCATACAATTCCAAAATTAGAAAAAATTCAAATTAATCGTGGTTTAGGATTATCTGCACAAAATACAAATATTTTGAAAAAAAGTATTCAAGAATTTACGGCAATTACAGGTCAAAAGCCTCTTATCACAAGATCAAAAAAAGCAATTGCTGGATTTAAAATTCGTGAAGATATGGAGCTAGGTTTAACAGTAACACTACGTGGGGAAAAAATGTATGCATTTCTAACAAAATTAATTTTCTTCACATTTGCTCAAATTCGTGATTTCCGTGGTTTATCAGTTCGAAGCTTTGATAAAGCTGGAAATTATACTTTAGGATTAAAAGAACAATTAATTTTTCCAGAAATTAATTATGAAGATGTTGATCAAGCTCAAGGTTTCAGTATTACTTTAGTATTTTCATCGTCAAACCCAAAAACTCGTTCACGAACATTTGACCGAGTTTTAAACGGAATGATTCTTTTAAAATTCTTACGTTTTCCTTTTAATGATTGTGGATACTATGAAAAGTATGCGTCATTAGCAGAAGTGAATCAAGCGTGGGATAAAAAGAAACATTTACGTCGTAAACGATGGTCTCAAGAATAAAATAAATCATCAAAAAATAAGGAGAGAGTTGTGGTAACAGATACAATTTCAGATATGCTAACGCGTATTAGAAATGCAAATATGGTTAAACATCAAATTGTCCAAGTGCCAAGTACAAAAATGTCAAACGCTATTGCAATGATTTTAAAAGAAGAAGGTTTCGTTGAAAATTTTGAAATTTACAAGGACGAAAACTCTTTTTCTTACTTATTAATTTCCTTAAAATACAAAGGAAAATTGCGTGAACCTGTCATTTGTAAACTTGAACGTGTAAGTAAACCTGGTTTAAGAGTTTATGCAAATTCAAAAGAACTACCAAAAGTTTTAGATGACCTAGGTATTGCTATTATGTCAACATCAAAAGGTGTAATGACAAATTTAAAAGCAAAAGACCTGGGAATTGGTGGTGAAGTTTTATGTTATATTTGGTAATCGGAGTAATTAAAAAATATGTCACGTATCGGAAAATTACCAATTAAATTACCTTCAGGTGTTGAGGTAACTTGTAATGGATTAGATGTTACTGTAAAAGGTAAATTTGGGACATTACAAAACCAACTACCTAATAGTTTAGGTATTGAGCATACTGAAAGTACTTTAATTGTGAGTCTAATAGAACAAACACGCCAAGGGCGTGCTTTACATGGTTTATACCGCACATTAATTAACAATATGGTTGTTGGGGTCTCAGAACAATTCCAAAAAAACTTAAAATTAATTGGTGTCGGATATCGAGCTACTGTTCAGGGTAAATCTATTGTATTAAACTTAGGATATAGTCATCCTGTTGAAATAGAAATTCCAGAAGGTATTGCTATTGAAGTAACACAAAATACAAACATTAGTATCAAAGCTTGTGATAAAGAACAATTAGGTTTGTTTGCTGCCCAAATTCGAGCATGGCGTCCCCCAGAACCATATAAAGGTAAAGGTATTATTTATGAAGGCGAAGTTGTAAGACGTAAAGCTGGTAAATCTGGTAAAAAATAAACGTTTTTGTATTCGTCCTAATTTAAAACAATTAACTTTAAGACTAAAGCAATTTATGAAATTATCAAACCGAGTTTTATTAAAACTCAAAAATAAAAATAAAAAATTAAAACCTCAAAAATTTAAGCGGTTAAAACGGGAAAGTTTACGCGGTTTAGTTAAAGGTACCCAAGATCGTCCACGTTTATCAGTTTATCGCTCAAACGAGAATATCTATGCGCAAATTATTGATGATACTACTTCAACGACACTTGTTTCGTGTTCAACTTTAGATCGGGAAATTCAACTTGATAGTAGAAATGGACGAACATGCGATGCTTCGAGATTAATGGGTCACAAATTAGCTGAACTTAGTTTAAAAAAGAATATTACAAAAATTGTATTTGATAGAGGACCATACCTTTACCACGGGCGAATTAAAGCATTAGCTGATGGTGCCCGAGCAGGTGGTCTTCAATTTTAATAAACAATCTGAAAATTCAAACTATAAGTTTAATAAATTTTATGAGTACCGATTTAAAACAAGTTAATAAGTTAAAAAAAAATTCACGACGAGTTGGTCAAAAAAATGATCAGAAATTTGTTGAGCGCTTAATTAAAATAAGCCGTGTCTCTAAAGTAACTAAAGGTGGAAAAAAATTAAGTTTCCGGGCAATTGTAGTTATTGGAGATGAGAATGGCCAAGTAGGAGTTGGCGTATCCAAAGCTGATGATGTTGTTAACGCTTTTAAAAAAGCAAAAACAGATGCTCGTAAACATTTAATTAAAATTCCAATTACAAAATCATTAAGTATTCCACATCGAGTAGCTGGTAACTTTGGAGCATGTAAAATTATTATGCGACCATCAATTGAAGGTTCTGGTGTAATTGCAGGTGGAGCAGTACGTACTGTCTTAGAAGTTGCAGGAATTAAAAATGTTATTGCAAAACAATTAGGATCTGATAATTTACTAAATAATGCTCGTGCTTCTATTTGTGCTTTAGAAAATTTAACTACAAAGTCACAAGTAGCAAAAAAACGAGACCTTAATGTAAATTAAGATTAACTACTTAATACTTAAATATTAAAGTATGATTAAACAAATTAATGATAAAAATATTCTTTTAAATCGTCTTTTATTAAGTTTAGGAATATTAATATTTATTCGAATAGGAACTTTTTTACCAGTTCCAGGAATAAATCATAATCATTTAGCTTTTTATCTTGAACGACATTCAATGACAAAAAGTTTAGTAAGTACGTTTGCCGGAAACGATACTTTTGTAATTGGGATATTTACTCTAAATATATTTCCGTATATTAATGCATCCATTTTGATGCAAATATTACTTAGTCTTTTTCCTAGCCTTACAAAATTACAAAAAGAAGGTGGTGGGGAAGGCCGTCGAACTATCAATAAATTAACACGCTTAATTACGTTAGGTTTTGCATTAATTCAAAGTTTTAGTATTGCTTTTTTCTTAAAAAAAGCTTTATTTGACTGGGATATCTATTTAGCAGGTCAAATCATAATCTGGTTAACTACGGGTGCAATGATTGTATTATGGTTAAGTGAAATTGTAACCGAGTATGGTCTTGGAAATGGCGCTTCGTTATTAATTTATACAAATATTGTTTCAAATTTACCAAATATTGGAAAGAATTTATTTCAAACAGGAAGTGAAAATTTATCAGTTGTTTCATGGTTCCTTATTAGTCTTTTATTTTTTGTTGCAATTTATGGAATTGTATTATTACAAGAAGGTACACGTGTTATTCCACTAATTTCGTCAAAACAACTAACAAAAACAACAGAATCAGTTTCAGCTTCTTCCTCACTGGAAAATAATTATATTCCATTACGATTTAACCAGGCAGGTGTTATGCCTATTATTTTAACAACAGCAGTTTTGGTATTGCCAAATTATATAAGTAATCTTGGTTTATTACCATTTTTAACGTTACCTGCCTTTTTGGAATCATCAAAAATTTTCTATTGGATTAGCTATTTTATTTTAATTGTGCTTTTTAGCTCTTTTTATTCCACAATTGTTTTAAATCCAAAAGATATATCCAATGATTTACAAAAAATGGCTGTTTCAATTCCAGGAATAAGACCAGGTATTGAAACAACTTTTTATTTAAAAAAAGTAATGCAACGGGTAACATATTTGGGAGCAGTTATGTTATCAATTCTTGCAACATTACCAAATTTAATTGAAACAATTATACCTGGTTCAAATTTTAATGGATTAGGAACAACATCATTACTGATTTTAGTTGGGGTAATTCTTGAATTATCAAGAGAAATTCGAAGTATTATTTTATCCAATATTTATAATGATATGTTTGATTAAAAGAAGTAAAAAAATTAATTAATTATTATACAAACTAAAATGAAAGTTCGTCCTTCAGTAAAAAAAATGTGCGATAAATGTCGTGTAATTAAACGACATGGTAAAATTATGGTAATTTGCGAAAATCCAAAACATAAACAACGTCAAGGTTAATAATTTTTAAGGAGTTAACAAAGTGGTAAGATTAGTAGGGGTAGATTTACCAAGGAATAAAAGAATTGCATATGCATTAACTTATATTCATGGAATTGGTATTAATACTGCAAAACAAATTGTTGAATCAGCAAATATTAGTCAAGAAACTCGGACAAATGATTTAACAACTGAGGAAACCGTAGTATTACGTCAAGTTTTAGAACAAAGCGATTTAACACTAGAAGGTGATTTACGACGTTTCAATGGGTTAAACATTAAACGATTAAATGAAATTAATTGTCATCGAGGAAAAAGACATCGAAATAGTTTACCTGTTCGTGGACAACGTACTAGAACAAATGCTCGCTCTCGTCGAGGAGCGAAAAAAACTGTAACAGGTAATAAAAAATAATTTCATTTTTTAAGAAAATTAGAATAATTAAAATTTTTATTTAATATGGCACAAAAAATCCGCAAAGCAGCCTTTAAAAAAGATAAAAACAATTTAGTTACTGGTGTTGTTCATATCCAATCAACATTTAATAACACAATTGTAACAATTACAAATTTAGCAGGTGATACAATTTCGTGGGCATCTGCTGGAAGTTCAGGGTTTAAAGGTGCCCGAAAAGGAACTCCTTTTGCAGCCCAAACTGCAGCTGAAAAAGCTGCGTTAGAAGCATTAGGGACAGGTATGAAAAATGTTGAAATTTTAATCAAAGGTCAAGGTTCAGGTCGAGAAACTGCAATTCGTGCAATTGAAGGTGCTGGGTTTGAAATTCTTTCAATTCATGATATTACACCTGTACCACACAATGGTTGTCGACCTCCAAAACGTCGAAGAGTTTAAAAATTTATATTTCTAAGAATCCTCGAATCAGTTTAGGCTATGACTCTGAATAATTTATATATTAAGTGTTTGAAATCAGAGAAAATTGAATCCGGGTCTATGTATGGCCAGTTTTTAATAAACTCTTTACGTCCTGGTCAAGGTATAACAATTGGAAATCTTTTACGTCGTGTTTTATTAAGTGATTTAGGGGGAACAACAATTACAGCTGTTCGAATTGCTGGTGTTCGTGATGAATTTTCGATTATCCCAGGAGTTCGTGAAGATATTTTAGAAATCTTACTAAATTTAAAAGGAATTGTTGTTAAAAATCAGACAACAGATGTTTCTTTTGGACGTTTAAAGATTAAAGGGCCTGCTGTTATTACAGCAGATTCGATTCAATTACCTTCAAATATTGAAATTGTAAATACAAATCACTATATAGCAACAATTTCAACTTCAAATGTACTTGAAATTGAATTTAAGTTTGAACATGGTACTGGTTATAAATTAGCGGGTCAAACATTTTGTGATAAATCTGAAGATTTTCTTCAAATTGATGCTATTTTCATGCCGATTCAAAAAGTAGATTTTAAAATTGAAAACGTATATGATAATTCAAATTCAATTACAGAGCGATTATTCTTAGATATTTGGACAAATGGAAGTATTTCACCCGAAGATGCCATTTCATCAGCGTCAAAATTTATTATTGAATTATTTAATTCAATAATGGAAAACAAATTTAGTCAAGAAATCGACACACGCAAAAATACAAATAATTTAACCCCAATAAACCCACATATCAATATAGCAATCGAAGAGCTACAACTATCTGTACGTGCTTATAATTGTTTAAAGAGAGCTCAGATAAATACTATTGGTGATTTATTGGAATACTCGCCGGAAAAATTACAAGAACTTAAAAACTTTGGCCGAAAATCGGCAGATGAAGTTTTCACTACTCTGAAAAATAAACTCGGAATAGTTTTAAAATAATTACTTATTTAATTAATAAATATTTTATGAATGAAACATTTATTCCAGCATCTGATTATACAAGAAAAAAATGGTATGTCATTGATTGTAAAGGCAAACAATTAGGTCGAATTTCTTCTTCAATCGTTGGATTATTATCTGGAAAAATAAAGTCTTATTATCATCCTGCTTTTGACACAGGTGATTATGTTATTTTAATTAACGCAGAAGCACTTACAGTAGATCGTCATATTGAACGAATCCATGTCTTTAAGCCAGGTCGTCCAGGTTCGTCACTAAAACGAATTGTTAATGGTCTTCCTCAACAAATTATTGAAAAATGTATTTATGGAATGATGCCAAATGGACGTGCAAAAAAAGGTTTATCAAAACGATTAAAAATTTACCAAGGTTCTGAACATCCTCACATTGCTCAAAACCCAATATACATAGATGATATTGAAAATTTTACGAATAATCTATAAATTATAAAAATTTTTATGAATACAGCATTACAAAAAGATAAAATTGGGCTGGGTAAACGTAAACGCGCGGTTGCTCGTGTGTTTCTTGTTCCTGGCAACGGTAATCTAATTATTAATAAGGTTGCTGGCGAAAAATACTTACAATATAATACAACCTATTTAAGTAGAGTCTGGGATCCTTTAAAAAAATTAAATTTAGAGAATCAATTTGATATTATAGTCTTAGTTAGAGGTGGTGGTTTAACTGGTCAAACAGATTCTATCCAATTAGGTGTTGCTCGATTAATCTGTAAAATGGACCCACAACATCGTACAATTTTAAAACCATTTGGTTTCTTAACTCGTGATGCACGAATTAAAGAACGAAAAAAATATGGTTTACGAAAAGCACGAAAAGCACCACAATATTCAAAACGTTAATAATAATACTTTTAAAAATATGCCAAAAGCTGAAATTCATCCTACATGGTATAGTAATGCCACTGTTCTTTGCGATGGAAAACCATTGTGTACTGTCGGTTCCACAAAAAAAGAATTACAAGTAGATATTTGGTTAAAAAATCATCCATTTTATAATACAACAACAGAACTTATTGATAGTGAAGGTCGTGTTGAACGCTTTATGAAAAAATACGGCTTAAACTCAACAGATTAATCAACAATTATTTATTTATAATTTTTAAGATATATGCCAACTATTCAACAATTAGTTCGTTCAAGACGTACCCAAATTAAGAAAAAAACAAAATCGCCTGCACTTGTAAATTGTCCACAAAGACGAGGAGTTTGTACACGCGTATATACAACAACACCGAAAAAACCAAATTCAGCAATTCGTAAAGTAGCACGTGTTCGTTTAACATCTGGATTTGAAGTAACTGCCTACATTCCGGGTATTGGACATAACTTACAAGAACATTCAGTTGTTTTAATTCGTGGTGGTCGTGTAAAAGATTTACCAGGTGTACGATACCATATTATTCGAGGTGCTTTAGATAGTGGTGGTGTTAAAGACCGGACACAGGGCCGTTCAAAATATGGTGTGAAAAAACCCAAATAATTAAAATAAATTTTTAATTTTCTCAGTTAGTAATGTAATTTTTCAAATTAATTACAATTAAAATTAATTTTGTAAAATTACATTATTATTTAAAATCCATATATTATTATTTAAAATTATATTTGATATTATGTCTCGTCGAAATATTTCAAAAAAGAGATTTCCGGAAGCAGATTCTACATATAATAGCTACCTTGTAAGTTTATTAATTAGTCGAGTTTTAAAATCTGGTAAAAAAAATCTAGCTCAAAATATCGTAAATAGTGCATTTGACATTATTAAAGCAAAAACCAATGAAGATCCAGTAGTAGTTTTTGAACGAGCAATTCGAAATGCTAGTCCAGTTGTGGAAGTTAAAGCTAGACGAATTGGTGGTTCAACATACCAAGTTCCTATTGAAGTAAGTGGATTCCGCGCTACAAATCTAGCATTACGTTGGATTATTACTTATGCACATCAACGTGTTGGTCGTAGTATGTCAATTAAATTAGCAAGTGAAATTATTGACACAGCTAATGACATCGGTAATACTATTAAAAAGAAAGAAGAAACTCATAGAATGGCAGACGCAAACAAAGCCTTTGCACATTTTAGATATTAATTTATAAATTATATTTCTCGCTAAAAGCTTTTATCATTAGATTAATTTATAAAAATTAAATTTTAAAGGAACTTAAAAATGGCACGCGAAAAATTTGAACGTACAAAACCACACGTTAATATTGGTACAATTGGTCACGTAGATCATGGTAAAACAACATTAACAGCAGCAATCACAGCTACTTTATCATTAGGTGATGTTACAAATGTAGCTAAAGCTTATGATGAAATTGATGGTGCGCCTGAAGAACGTGCACGTGGAATTACTATTAATACAGCTCACGTAGAATACCAAACAGAAACACGTCACTATGCACACGTAGATTGTCCAGGTCACGCAGATTATGTAAAAAATATGATTACTGGTGCTGCACAAATGGATGGAGCAATTCTAGTAGTATCTGCTGCAGATGGTCCAATGCCACAAACTCGTGAACACATTTTATTATCTAAGCAAGTAGGTGTACCTGATATTGTTGTTTTCTTAAATAAAGAAGATCAGGTTGATGATGCTGAATTATTAGAATTAGTAGAATTAGAAGTACGAGAATTATTATCTGCATATGATTTCCCAGGTGATGATATTCCAATTTGTCCAGGGTCAGCATTACAAGCAATTGAAGCTATTTCAGCAGATCCAACGCTTAAACGTGGTGATAACCCATGGGTAGATAAAATCTATGCTTTAATGGATGCTGTAGATGAATATATTCCAACACCTGAACGTGATGTTGAAAAAACATTCTTAATGGCAATTGAAGATGTATTCTCAATTACTGGTCGTGGTACAGTAGCAACTGGTCGTATTGAACGAGGGGTTGTAAAAGTTGGTGAAGAAGTTGAAATCGTTGGTGTTGTAGACACTCAAACAACAACAATTACTGGAATCGAAATGTTCCAAAAAACATTAGACGAAGGTTTTGCTGGTGATAACGTAGGTATCTTATTACGTGGTGTTACTCGTGAAGATATTGAACGTGGTATGGTTTTAGCTAAACCTGGAACAATCCAGCCTCATACAAGTTTTGAATCGGAAGTATATGTATTAACTAAAGATGAAGGTGGTCGTCACACACCATTCTTTACAGGTTACCGTCCACAATTTTACGTACGTACAACAGATGTAACTGGTTCAATCACACAATTCACAGCCGATGATGGAACTGTTGTTGAAATGGTAATGCCTGGTGACCGTATTAAAATGACTGCTGAATTAATCTATCCAGTAGCTATTGAAGAAGGAATGCGTTTTGCGATTCGTGAAGGTGGTCGAACAATTGGTGCAGGTGTTGTTTCTAAAATTGTTAATTAATTAGATAAATTTATGGAAATAAAAACGAATGAGAAAATTCGTGTACGATTAGAATCTTTTAATCATGAACTATTAACTTCATCATGTAAAAAACTTGTTGAATTAATTCAAACACATGATGTAAATAAATTTAGTATGGTTTCATTACCTACAGATAAACGAATTTATTGTGTCTTACGTTCACCACACGTAGATAAAGATTCACGAGAACATTTTGAGATTCGAGTTCATAAACGAGTTTTAGATATTTCTTATGATCCAAATATAAATATGTTTGATATTTTAGCTAAATCTGATTTACCACCAGGAATATTATATCGAATTTGTTTATCTTAAATTAAAATTAAATACTTTATTAAAGTATTTAATTTTAATTTCTCAACAAAAAAATTATTAAAATGAATATTTTATTTTATAGTTAACATTTACAATTATTTTTTCGATTATAACAAGAAATTAGTTATTCAAAGATATTTGAAATATAAAAAATTATTAACCAGTGTTCGAACTTTATTGGGGATGGGGGGACTTGAACCCCCACGCACGCACTCGGCAACGGATTTTAAGTCCGTCGTGTCTACCAATTCCACCACATCCCCTCATATATTATATATATACTATACAACTACGAAAATAAAAAAGCAACAATCTAGAAAAATTATAAAAGGCGGCACCCAGATTCGAACTGGGGATAGAGGATTTGCAATCCACTGCCTTACCACTTGGCCATACCGCCAATCTAATATTGCAAATTGCTATTTTCTATAGTATAATATATAGTAAAATATAAATCAAGGAATTGAAGAACTAAAGAATTAAAAGTAATTAGTAAAATATGTTTTGGGAGTAAACTGAATAATAAAATCTGCGCTAATTTCAATACCTTAGGCTGTTTTAAGTCTATTATCAATTAAAAGGAGTAACTAGATATGTTTGAAAAATTTACAGAAGGTGCTATTAAAGTAATTATGTTATCCCAGGAAGAAGCACGTCGAATGGGACATAACTTTGTTGGAACTGAACAATTATTATTAGGGGTTATTGGTCAACGTCACGGAATTGGGGCTCGTGCTTTAAAAAAAATGAAAGTCACTTTAAAAAAAGCGCGAAGAGAAATTGAATTATATATTGGACGTGGAACAGGATTTGTCGCTTCCGAAATTCCGTTTACCCCACGAGCAAAACGTGTTTTAGAAATGGCTGTTCATGAAGGAAAAGATTTAGGTCAAAATTTTGTTGGGACAGAACATATTTTATTAGCTTTAATTGGTGAATCTGATGGTGTTGCCATGCGAACTCTTGATAAATTAAAAGTGGATATTCCAAAATTACGAAATTTAATATTAGCTTATATTGAAGAAAATCAAGAAGAAATATTACGACCACTAACACAAGCAGAAAAATTCTTATTAGAACGTGAGAAAAAAGGTAGCCAAACCCCAACTTTAGATGAATACTCTGAAAATATTTCTAAAGAAGCTGTTGAAGGAAAATTAGATCCAGTAATTGGACGTGACCAAGAAATTCATGAAGTTATTAAAGTTTTAGCTCGACGTGGTAAAAATAATCCTGTTTTAATTGGAGAGCCTGGTGTTGGTAAAACAGCAGTCGCTGAAGGACTTGCTCAATTAATTTTAACTGAAAAGGCTCCTGATTTTTTAGATGGTCATTTAATTATGGCTTTAGATTTAGGGTCAATTTTAGCAGGAACGAAATACCGAGGTGAATTTGAAGAACGTTTAAAACGAATTGTCGAAGAAGCTCAAAATGACGCCGCTGTAATTTTAGTTATTGATGAAATTCATACATTAGTAGGTGCAGGTGCTGCCGAAGGTGCTGTAGATGCTGCAAATATTTTAAAACCAGCATTAGCACGTGGAAAGTTTAGATGTATTGGAGCAACTACTATTGATGAATATCGCAAATATATTGAACGTGATCCTGCTTTAGAACGTCGATTCCAACCAGTCCATGTTGATGAACCTAGTGTAGCTGTTACTATTGATATCTTACGAGGTTTAAGATCAAAATTTGAACAACATCATACATTAACTTATCACGATAAAGCTGTAGAACAAGCAGCCATTCTTGCTGATAAATTTATTGCAGATCGATTTTTACCGGATAAAGCAATTGATGTTTTAGATGAAGCTGGTTCTCGTGTTCGATTAGAAAATCGACGTTTACCTTTAGGTATGAAACGTTTATTAAAAGAATTACAAGATACTTTAAAAGATAAAGAAGAAAGTATTAAAGAACATGATTTTGATATTGCTAAGCAATTAGTTGATCATGAAATGGAAGTTCGGACACACATTACGATTATGAAACAAGCTGCATTAACAAATGAAGCATTAGGATTAACTCGTAAAGAAGTTGATACAGTTTTAGAAAATGATGTTGCAGAAGTTATTGCGGGCTGGACTGGCGTACCTGTCACAAAAATTTCCGATTCTGAATCAAAACGACTTTTAAAAATGGAAGATACATTACATGAACGTCTAATTGGTCAACATCATGCAATTGTTTCTGTATCAAAAGCTATTCGTCGTGCACGAGTAGGTTTACGAAATCCAGATCGACCAATTGCAAGTTTTATTTTTGCAGGTCCAACTGGTGTAGGTAAAACTGAATTAACAAAAGCTTTATCTGAATACATGTTCACTAGTGAAGATAGTATGATTCGGTTAGATATGTCAGAATATATGGAAAAACACACAGTTGCAAAATTAATTGGTTCACCACCTGGATATGTTGGATATAATGAAGGTGGTCAATTAACAGAAGCTGTACGTACAAAACCATATTCTGTTGTTTTATTTGATGAAGTAGAAAAAGCACACCCCGATGTTTTTAACTTACTATTACAAATTTTAGATGATGGTCGTTTATCTGATTCTAAAGGACGTGTTATTGATTTTAAAAATACTCTAATTATTATGACAACTAATTTAGGGGCGAAAATCATTGAACGTGAAAGTGGTATCAAACCAAAATCAAAACAAAATAAACCAGCATTTCGGATTGATGATGATGGTTGTGTTGGTTGGGAACCAACACCAGAAGCAATTAAAGATGAGTCAGTATTTGAAAAAGTTACTGAATTAGTAAACGAAGAATTAAAAGAATTCTTCCGTCCAGAATTTTTAAATCGGATTGATGAAATTATTGTTTTTAACCATTTAACAAAATATGATATCTGGGAAATTTGTGGGTTAATGGTGAATCAATTAGAAAAACGATTACGTGACAAAGATATTACATTAGAAGTAGACGTAGCTGTACGAAGTCTTTTAACAGAAGAAGGTTACGATCCAGTATATGGTGCTCGTCCATTACGAAGAGCTGTAATGAGACTTTTAGAAGATACATTAGCTCAACAATGTTTAACGACGCCATTATATCCAAAAACACGATTAATTGTAAGACGTGTAAAACGTGATGGATCATTAGTTGATTATACAAATGAAGTTCAAGTAGAAATTGATTATAGTGATGTGGATCCTGAATTAGTTAAATCAGGAGCAGCTGGTTTAGATTCAAATCCATTAGAAAATAGTAACAATGAAAACGATTAAGATAGAACTATAAGCTATATAGTAAATCGATAATTTAAAATTAGTAAATCCAAATTAAATTATGGGTTTACTAATTTTAAATTTAACAAGAAATTTCGAATATTTTTTTTATTTTAATTTGCTAATATTCATTTGAGGTGAACTTGCAGTTGCATAATATTTTTTTTCCATCCGTCCTGCCAAGAAACCTTTCCGCCCAGCTTTTACAGCTAAATTCATAGCTGAAGCCATTTGTGTTGGATTTTTCGCCTGAGCAACAGCAGTATTCAATAAAATCCCATCTGCACCAATTTCCATTGCTTTTGTTGCTTCACTTGGAGCGCCTATTCCTGCATCTACAATAACAGGAACCTTAGCATTTTCAATTATAATTTGAATATTTGCTAAATTGTTTAAGCCTTGACCAGATCCAATAGGTGAACCTAAAGGCATTACAGTTGCACATCCTAAATCTTCTAAATGTAGAGCTAGCATTGGATCAGCATTTATATAGGGTAAAACAGTAAAGCCTTTTTTAACAAGAAATTCGGCTGCTTTTAAAGTACCAATTGGATCTGGAAGAAGATATTTTGGATCTGAAATAACTTCAAGTTTAACAAAATAATTATCTTCTTGACCTAATTGACAAGCTAATTCATGACCTAAAAAAGCCATTCGAATAGCTTCTTCTGCAGTTTGTGAACCAGCAGTATTAGGTAATAACCATAATTTTTCCCAGTCTAAAAATTTTAGAAAAGTCGTATTATCATTATTTAAATTTGTTGGTAAACGACGAATTGCTACAGTTACTAGTTCACAATCGCTACTATTGATACTATCAATGGCATCATTCACACTTCGATATTTCCCAGTCCCTAACATTAAGCGTGAGTTAAAAGATTTATTTCCTATTTGTAATTTATCAAAATTATTTACCATATTTTAACTTATTAATATTTCTCCCCAGGTAGGATTTGAACCTACGACCAATCGGTTAACAGCCGATTGCTCTACCACTGAGCTACTGAGGACATTCTAATTACTCATATATTAGCATACCTTTTTAGTTAATTCAAGTGTAGTTGAAAAATTTATAATAAGTAAAATTATAAATTTTTTGATACTACTTTTTTATTTAATACTAAAAATCTTAACACATTAGAATCTAATTTTAAACTATTTGAAAAATCCTCAATATTTTTTGGAAGACTTGAAAAATTTATTTGAATAAAATTACCACGTTTTTGGTTTTTAATAGTATATGCTAAGTCACGTTTTCCACGAGAAATTACTGAGATTTCTGAGGCACTTAACTTTCGCAATGCTTTGGCATAGTTAAAAGCCCATGTTTTTAATTCACTATCATTGAATTCTTCTGTTAGAAGAATCATCATTTCATATTTCATTGTTGCTGACATAGTATATTCATTTCTCAAAATTAAAAATATAATACTCGTAAATTATTCACAATGTCAATTTTAATTTTTCAATCAATGATTATTTAAATAACATTAGAAAAAACTGAAAATAGTTCAAATATTAACACTAACCTTCAAAAAGTTCACCATTTACTCACAAAATAAAAATTATCTATAAAATTAGTTAAATCCGTAATATTTTTAGTAGAATTATATAATGTAAAACAATTTATATAAAAAATTTATTAAAAAAGTCAAATGGATTGGGATACTCTTCAAAATTTTTCATCTAATATCGTTTTTGGAATTTTATTATTTGCGATGACTATTTACTGGATTAGTTTATCCTTTTTTAAAGGAACTACTAAGTTAGTTCAAATTGGTCGAATTAGTTCAATTCTAGCTAGTTTCTTGTTATTTTTTATTTTGGCCTCACGATGGATTGTTGCAGGTTATTTTCCATTAAGTAATTTATATGAGTCATTACTTTTTTTAACCTGGACACTTTTAACAATTTATTTATATATTGAAAATAAAACAAAAAGTAAATTAATGGGGGCTATCTTAATACCTATTGCTTTATTAATTACCGGATTTGCGAATTTAACATTATCTCCGGAGATGCAAAAAGCAAGTCCACTTGTTCCCGCATTACAGTCAAATTGGTTAATGATGCATGTTAGTATGATGATGTTAAGTTATGCTACATTAATTATGGGATCCTTATTATGTATTTTATTTTTAGTTATTTCAAAATATCAAGATGTTGATTTACAACTTATTGATGAATCCTCATTACCCCTTTACAATGTTATGTTGGATTATTATGAAGCAAAATTATTTTCACCATCTGATGAAATTTCGGAACTTGGTAAATTAAAATTATTACAAAGCTTAGATAATTGGAGTTATCGAATTATTGGATTAGGATTTCCTTTTTTAACAATTGGAATTATTGCTGGTGGAGTTTGGGCTAATGAAGCTTGGGGTTCATATTGGAGTTGGGATCCAAAAGAAACTTGGGCTTTAATTACTTGGATTGTATTTGCTACGTACTTACATTCTCGTATTACGAAGGGTTGGGAAGGTAAAAAAACAGCTATTTTAGGTGGCTTAGGATTTTTTGTAATTTGGATTTGTTATTTAGGAGTAAACTTTTTAGGAAAAGGTTTACATAGTTATGGTTGGCTTTCGTAAAAAAAAGGAATCTAAAAAATAATTTAAAAATTTTAGATTCCTTTTAAATCTATTATTACTAGCTTATTAATAAGCTAGACCGTAACTTCTTGTCGTTTCCGCCCCTAAATAAACGCGTACACTTAAAAAATCTGTCGGACATGCTGTTTCACAACGTTTACACCCAACACAATCTTCTACACGTGGTGCTGATGCAATTTGGCCTGCTTTACATCCTGTCCAAGGAACCATTTCTAATACATCAAGTGGACATGAACGAACACATTGAGTACAACCAATACATGTATCATAAATCTTAACTGTATGAGACATAATTTATACCTAATTTTATTAATTACTACTTTAAATTATAGCTTATTTAGTTTAGATTAAAAAAATAAATTGTATGTTTTCCTTTTCTCCTAAATTCATCTATATATAATTATTTTAAAAATATAGATGCTTTATTTTGGATTACTTAATTGAAAATATAAAAAATTAAATAATATATTATAAATTTTAAAAAAATTTAAAATTTATAATATATAGTTCGGTTTTAATTCAAGATTGGAATTAACCGTTAACAGCTGGAGCTGTTAAAGCAACTGGTAATACATCACCTGAAGCTAAATCTAATGGGAAGTTGTGCGCGTTACGTTCGTGCATTACTTCCATACCTAAATCAGCACGGTTGATGATATCAGCCCAAGTGTTAATAACACGACCTTGAGAATCAACAACTGATTGGTTGAAGTTGAAACCGTTTAAGTTGAACGCCATAGTACTAACACCCATAGCAGTTAACCAGATACCTAAAACTGGCCATAAAGCTAAGAAGAAGTGTAAAGCACGAGAGTTGTTAAACGATGCGTATTGGAAGATTAAACGACCAAAGTAACCGTGTGCAGCTACGATGTTGTAAGTTTCTTCTTCTTGACCGAATTTGTAACCGTAGTTAGTAGATTCGTTTTCAGTTGTTTCACGGAT
>PJEL010001567.1_pt1 | contig 22684 bp, 22 predicted proteins | sample 1853271 | NCBI WGS metagenome assembly PJEL01 (sample SAMN08108733, study PRJNA415343) | Invertebrate metagenome, whole genome shotgun sequencing project. | host: Globobulimina | place: Sweden: Gullmar Fjord | collected 2015-08
AAGTCCCGATGGGATTTTCAATGCAATTCCAAATGGCTCTACCGACTGAGCTATCTGGGCAATAGGTATACATTCTTCACGCAATAGCTTGAGCGAAGAGCGCGTATAATAAAGAGTATTTATTTAACTGGCAAGTCGTTTTGTCAATTTACTACAAAAAACAAAGCGATTTTCGTAAACATAAACCCCCTATTAATTCGAATGTTTTGATGCAGATATTGTACTTTAAATATAAAAAAATACTTTTACACTGCGAAACATTGAAAATTACCGGTTGTCCTCTACGCAAGCAAACCCATAAAACAGTTATGGATTAATATCAAAATTAAGCCATTGGCTTAGCGCCGTTACAATTTTTGGTTTGTTTAGTATTGGCAATACTGATTTTGATTTGCATATCGAAGGTATTAAACAATAAGTAAGTGCGACGGTTAATGCACTAAAAAGCCAGCTTTGCTGGCTTTTTATAATTCAAATTCTCCAAAATCCATATCATCAGATTTAGCAACTGACACTTTACTCGGAGTGTCTAGCAGTGACGGTTGTTTAACCTCGATAACTTGCTCAACAGGTTTAGGCTTTGCTGTTCCAGTCTTTCGTTTACGTCGCTGAATACAACGTTTTACTACTTTTTGCTTATCATCAGAAGTTAACGAGATCCACTCTAATCGTTCATCTCTTGAACGATAGCAACCTTTACAAAAGCCCTTTTCATCTGACTGGCATACGCCAATACAAGGGCTTGGAACCTCAAAAAATTCTAATTGCATAAATCTAGTTTCACAAAGTGACCTATTTTCGCGCACTGTACCCTACAGTATATACTCAAACGAGTTAAATATAAGCCAGTAATGCGCGAATGTAAGAGGCCTTTATCGTTAGCTAAGCTAATTTATCTGTAGCAATATGATAGTCAGGATCTTCAATGACATTGACTTCAACCAAATCGCCTGCTTTTTCTAGTAATAATTTACACTCATTACTTAAATGCTTTAAATGGATCGTTTTATTTCTCGAGATATAACGCTCCGCCAAGGTGTCAATCGCTTCGATTGCTGAATGGTCAGCCACACGAGAGTTTTTAAACTCAATAACTACGTCATCTGAATCACTGTCGATATCAAATTGCTCTAAAAAGCTCGACACTGAGCCAAAAAATAGCGGTCCATTTACATCGTAAACCGTTGAACCTTGTTCGTTGATACTGCGGTGCACAATGACGTGCTTGGCGTGCTCCCATGCAAATACTAATGCGGAAACAATAACACCCACCACTACCGCAATGGCAAGATCTGTCGCTACCGTCACACCAGAAACTAGGACAATAACAAAAGCATCAGCTTTTGGTACTTTATTCATAATACGGAAACTTGACCACTCAAACGTACCAATAACAACAATAAACATTACCCCAACTAATGCCGCTAGTGGAATTTGTTCAATTAAATCTGACGCAAATAGAATAAAGCCAAGTAAGGCTAACGCTGCAGTAATACCTGAAGCTCTGCCACGGCCACCAGAATTGACGTTTATCATAGATTGCCCGATCATCGCACAACCGCCCATACCACCGAAGAAGCCTGTTGTCGTATTAGCAACACCTTGCGCGATACATTCTCGGTTACCTCGGCCACGAGTACCGGTTAATTCATCGATAAGCGTCAAAGTTAATAGTGATTCGATTAAACCAATCGCAGCAAGTACTAGTGCGAATGGGAAGATAATCTTTAATGTGTCTAAATTAAAAGGAACTTGTGGAATTGAGAATTGCGGCAATCCTCCAGCAATTGAAGCTGCAGGGTCATTAGCCATATCTCTAACAAAATCGACCACAGTACGAGCGTCTAAACCTAGGCTCTGAACCAGTAATGTCACCACCACAATAGCAACTAAAGAAGAAGGCACTGCTTTGGTTAATTTAGGTAGGAAGTGAATGATGGCCATCGTTAAGGCAATCAAACCTAGCATGGTATACATCTGGCTACCTTGCATCCAGACCATTTCACCCGCTTCATTGGTGACTTTAAATTGACCAAATTGAGCAAGTAAAATAACGATCGCTAAACCGTTAACAAAACCCAACATAACAGGGTGCGGTACTAAACGAATGAACTTACCGAGCTTAAATATGCCGGCCAGTATTTGCAGCAATCCGGTTAACACTACGGTCGCAAATAGGTATTCAACCCCGTGTATTGCCACCAATGACACCATCACGACGGCCATTGCACCAGTAGCCCCAGAAATCATTCCCGGACGACCACCAAATGCAGCAGTAATCAGTCCAACCATAAATGCAGCATAAAGACCCACTAGTGGTTCAACACCCGCTACAAAAGCAAAAGCAACCGCTTCTGGCACTAAAGCAAGTGCAACTGTTAGACCTGATAACACATCATTTTTCAGGCTAGAGGCCTTACTTGCATGAATCTCAAACATTATTTTCTCGCGTAAATTAACATCACTTAAAAGAAATAAGTAATTAAAGAATTGTGATTGTCTTTAAAAAGCGTAGACAAGAAGACCTTGGTGCGCCAATGGGACAATTTTAAAGGGCCGGAATAGTAATGATTGTAAGAAGAAATGTCAATAACTGCTTATTTATCACGCACCTGTAGAAAGCAGTTATCTTATTGATATTTTAGGATTTTATGTTTTCTCTGGTTAAAAGAAACTCCTTAATTTCATCACGAGAACCTAAGATATGCTGTTTTAATACCTCTACGGCTTTTTCAATATTGCGAGCGCGACACATTGACAAAATATCGTTATGCTCAGATTCAGCTTTTGAAATACCACCTGCCCACAGTAAATGCATGCGAATATATCGGTCTGCGTTTTTATTCAAGGTGTTAACTAAGTCTTGTGTTTGAGGTCGATTAGCCGCTGAATATAAGCAATTATGATAGTCAGAATTTAACTCGCTCCAAGTATTAGCCGCGTTCTCTTTACCAAGAGCCTTTTCTAAGCGATCAAGTAATGCTTGTGCTTTGTCTAGTTCTTCATCAGTCAAGTTAGGAATAGATGAAGCTAATAAGTCAGCCTCAAGCATAGCACGCAATTCAAACAGTTCATCGACCTGCTCTACATTCAATTCTGTCGCAGTTGCGCCTTTATGTGGCTCAAAGGCAACTAAACCTTCTGCTTCTAGCTGCAATAGGGCTTCGCGGACAGGAATGCGGCTAACGTTCAATTCTTCTGCAAGTGCTGCCTGTCTTAGCGGCTGTCCCGCGGTTATCTCGCCACTTAAAATCTTCTCTCTTATGGTTTCAACAACAAGTTGTGTGCGTGTTTTATAAACTATGCCCATACCAATATCCCTAATAAATATGCGCTTATTATAAGGAAACGCGTCGAAATTCACAGTTTAATTAGCGGGTTTAGGACAAAAGATTACTTTTGCCCTGTAGCAACAGCCCTTAATCTTTCAAGATTTCGGGTAAAAAGCTTTGTGGCATGTTTTGATAACAGATAGGACGCCTAAAGCGCTCTATTGCTTTAGAGCCTACAGACGTTACACGCACATCTGTTGACGCGGGGAACGGGCCACCGTGATTCATCGAGGCGCACACTTCAACTCCTGTAGGCATTTGATTAAAAATCAAGCGACCAACTTTATGAGCCAAGGACTCGCTGAGTCGTTGAGCTAACGGATAATCACCTGATTCAGCATGAATGCTCGCGGTTAGATTACCTTTTAGTAAGGTAACGACTTGCTGCATTTGCGCTTGATCATCACACGTAATAATTAATGCCGATGGGCCAAAAACCTCTTCCTGTAATGTTTTATGGGCCATAAACGCAGCCAAATCACATTGAAATAACGCCGCTCGACATTGATAAGGCTGACCTTCTCGACCTTGGGCAAGGAGAGTGACACCAGATAAACTTTGCCATTCCTGCTTACTTTTATCGAATGAAGTTTTAATGTCTCGAGTCAACATCACACCGGCAGCTTGCTCTGAAAGCTCTGCTATGACGAACTGTTCAAATTTTAGGTAACTATCATCTTTTATAGCGATCCATAGACCTGGACTAGTGCAGAACTGACCCTGCCCCATCATCAGTGAACCAACAAACGTTTTAGCTGTTTGGTCTGCTTTCGTCGCTAACAAGCTTGGCAATATAAACTGTGGATTAACACTGCCCAGTTCACCGTAAAAAGGTATCGGCTCTGGACGCTCGTTAATTTGAGTTTGCAAAATCATGCCAACACGTTCAGAGCCAGTAAAACCTACCGCTTTGACATCTGGGTGTTGAACTAACTGAGTAGATAAAGCGTAATCTTCGCCTTGTATTAATGAAAAAACGCCCGCATCAAGACCACATAACTTAATTGCTTTATCAATGGCTTGCGCAACAAGTTCAGCGGTCCCCGGATGCGCAACATGTGCTTTCATGACCACTGGGCAACCTGCTGCAAGTGCTGATGCGGTGTCACCACCGGCGGTGGAAAAAGCGAGCGGAAAGTTACTCGCACCAAACACACCGACGACACCAATCGGCAGATAACCCAACCTAGTGTCAGGTTTAGGTAACGGTTGACGTTGGTCATCCGCGTGTTCCACAATCCCTGTGTATTCATGAGTGACCAAGAGATTAGCAAATAAATTCAATTGCCCGACCGTTCTGCCGCGTTCGCCAATGATTCTGGCTTCAGGCAAACCTGTTTCTGCGCACGCCACTTGAATAAGCTCGTCCCCCAGAGCAATTATTTGTTCACCTATAGTAATGAGAAATTTTGCTCTTTGCTGTGCACTTGTCTGACGATAGCTTGTGAAAGCCTCTTGGGCTCTAGTAATAGCGGTGCTCAATTCTTCACTGCTAGTTTCACAAAATCGTTGAGTCATCGGCTCATTTAAGTCAGCATTAAATGCTACAAAGCCATTAGTTATTTCACCAAGCCACTGGCCTGCGATTAAACTTTTACCGGATATTGTCATGTTTATTTCCGTTATTTATGTCGACCTACCTTTGATACAGGGGCCAGAATTTTTTGAATATTTAAGCTAAATTAAACCACTGAAAAACCCGCTACATAGGGATCATCATCATCTAAGCATATTGTATTATGACCAAATACATGCGCCCAACCTTGGATACTTGGTCTAATCGCTCTAATAGTACCTGTGCTTGTTTGGATCTCTTCAATTTGCTCAACCTTGCCAACAAATTGGCTGCCGATATAACTTTCATGGACAAAAGTATCTCCAAGAGCTAAGTGGCCCCGAGCAAAAAGTTGTGCCATACGGGCACTTGTGCCTGTGCCGCAAGGAGATCTATCAATCGCTTTGCTACCGTAAAATACAGCGTTTGCACCATCAGAATCTTTTGCTTTAGGCAACCCAGTCCACAGCACATGAGTAACACCTGTCACGCTAGCATCTTGTGGATGGACACAAATAACCGTATCTGAAACTACTTGTCGAACAATTGGGCTCCACTTCAAAATGTCGTCAGCACTCCAATGCTCAATACCGGGAAAGTTTGCTTGTGGTTCAACAATCACATAATAGTTACCACCATAGGCAACATCGACAGTCAATGTACCCAAACCTGGGATCTCAACGATGACATCTTGATGAGCCAAATAGGAAGCTACGTTAAAAATTTTAACTGATCTAACCTTTAATGTTTTTTCACATTGCTGATATTGCACCTGAATTTGTCCAGCAGGTACATCAAGCAGCAACTTACCTTTGTGCTTTGGCTTAATAATGCCATGTTCAATCGCCGCGGTTACTGTACCTATTGTGCCGTGACCACACATCGGCAAGCAGCCCGATGTTTCAATAAATAATATCGACGCATCTGCATCGCCACTGCACGGCGGATAAATAAAAGCCCCCGACATCATGTCATGGCCTCTAGGTTCGAACATCAATCCCGTTCTGATCCAGTCATAGTGTGTTAAAAAGTCCTGCCTTTTTTCGCTCATGGTTTTGCCCTTGAGCTTTGGGTGCCCTGTCGTCACCAGCCGAACTGGGTTTCCACAAGTATGTGCATCAATACAAAGATAACTTCCTTTGATCATTTGAGTAACTCTTCAGTTATCCTAAATTAAATTTGGCTAAATCGATGCGCGTTGCTAATGCCTCGTTATACAATTTTTCGACCTGCTCACGCTCCTTCCCTTCTAAAGGTAAGCGTGGAGCTCGGGTAATTTCTGTACCGCGACCAGCAAGCTGTTCACAAAACTTAATGCACTGAACTAAAGTCGGAATAGTATCAAGCCTTAACAAAGGCAAAAACCATCGCCAAATTTCTTTCGCTTCATCATAACGCCCTTGCTGAGCAAGTTTGAATATTGCGACAGATTCTTGCGGAAATACATTGGTTAATCCTGAAATCCAACCCGTACAGCCAAGCATAATGCTTTCTAAAGCAATATCGTCAACGCCGCCAAAAACGATAAATCGATCGCCAAAAGCAGAGAATAACTCAGACACTCGACGAGTATCTTCTGTTGCTTCTTTTACCGCGACGATAGAAGGTTCCTTTGCTAAAATTGCCATGCCTTCAATAGATACGTCCACACCATAAGTAACAGGGTTATTGTAGATCATAATAGGTAAATTGCAGTGGCGAGCGACCTGTTGATAGTGGTGGATAGCTTCACGTTCTGTTGAACGATAGACCATACCTGGCAGCACCATTAGTCCATCAATGCCGATTTTTTCACAGGCTTTGGAAAACTCAATAGCAAACTGTGTTGTAGTTTCCGCCACGCCGGAGATCACGGGAACTCGTCCAGCAACAACGTCCTTTATAGCTTTTAAGATAGCGAGTTTTTCATCCCTTGTGTGAGAACAATTTTCTCCCACCGTTCCTATTGCAATAATTCCATCAACCCCTTCTTTGATCAAAGAATCAACCATTTGCTGGGTTGCTTCAAAGTTGATAGACATATCGTCGTTGTATTGAGTGGTGACAGCTGGATAGACACCTTGCCAAGTTACAGTCATAGTTATTTTCTCTTCACATTTAAGTATATTTACTAGTTGATAATTGAACGATGGAAATCATTTGATATATTGTATACAATCCTACTTACTAAGCAAGTGTTTGAATAATATTCAGCTAAAAATATTTATTAATAACTATAACCCACTAATTAATAATGACTTTAAAATTTTTTGATACGTTACGGACAATCAAATGAATAACGCGAATAGGAAAGTTGCCATTATTGGTGCAGGTATTATCGGTACAAATTGTGCGTTTGAATTACAGCAACTTGGTTTTGACGTGACTTTATTTGATCGCTCCGGGATTGGTGAAGGCTGCTCTAAAGGCAATGCAGGACATTTTGCTACAGAGCAAGTATTCCCCATTGCTGAAGTCGATTTATTAACACAGCTACCAAAAATGCTACTTGATCCTCAAGGGCCAATTTCATTGCGATTTAGCTATATTATAAAAATGTTGCCATGGTGCTTATCATTTATTAATCAAATGAGATCAGGTAAACGCTTAGCTAACATAAATGCCCTAAAAGCATTGAATGAACATGCTATTAGCCACTATCAAAATCTACTCAAAAAAATTAACGCCGAGCACTTGATCACGTGCAATGGTAGTTTATTAGTGTTTGAAAAAACGTCGTTAAGTGAAATTGAGCGTATAGCCAACCAATATAAAGCCGAAGGAATAGCTTTATCAATATTAGATAAAGCTCAATGCCAGGCTATTGAGCCAAACCTTTCAGAAAACATCATGTTTGCAATACATTTTACTGATGTCGCACATACCATAGATCCATACCTTTTATGCAAGACGATTGCCGACTATGTGATTGAGCGTGGGGGACAATTTATTAGCGCTAAAGTCACTCGCATTGAAGTCGACCAACATTTTGCCACGGTACATGCGAGTAATAATAGCTATCAATTTGATCAAGTTGTTTTAGCAACTGGCGCTTGGGCGAAAGAGCTGATTGAGCCTTTGGGCTATAAAGTCCCAATAGAAGCAGAGCGCGGCTACCATTATCAGCTTGGCAATAACGTCCAGTTAAATCGTCCTGTCGCATCAGCTGAACGTAAATTTATCATCACCCCTATGGCTAAAGGTTTACGCTGTGCCGGCACTGTCGAGTTTTCAGGATTATATTCAGATGCTAACCCGCGAAGGTCTTACTTGTTAGGTCAACAAGCCAAACACCTTCTAGCCATCAATCCTGAACAGCTTTCAGGAGATCAAAGCTTGCACCAGTGGCACGGACCTAGACCGTCATTTCCTGACTCATTACCCGTTATTGGCAAAGCCTACCTGCACGACAATCTGTTTTTTGCACTAGGCCATCAACATTTAGGATTAACGCTCGGCGCCATCACAGGAAAGTTAATTGGACAAGCAATGACAGGTAAAACAACTGACATTAACTTATCTCCATTTTGTCTTAGTCGCTTTAATTAGACAGTGAGGTAACCGTCACCTAAGCGGCTATGCTTTATTTTCACTTTCCAGTTGATCTAACTTGTCTTTTTGTTGCTTTGAGACAAAATCGATTGGCACTTTAACAACAAAACAACAACCAACATCAGCTTCTGGACAAGTAATACTGCCGCCTAGTTTTGAGTTCACTAAATTAAATACAATGTTAAGACCTAAACCAGAGCCGCCTTGGCCTCTTTTAGTGGTCACAAAAGGATCAAAAATTCTCTTTTTCACATCTTCGCTTATACCATTACCATTATCTTTATAGGTAAGAGTTAAACAACCGTGACTTTCCCGAAATTCAATAGATATATCTCCTTCTTCTCGATTATCAAAGCCATGCATATGAGAATTCATTAAGAGATTAGTTAATATCTGGTTCCAAGCACTCGGAAAAGTAACAAATTCAAAATCTTTATCGACATCAACACTGATCCTGTAGTTCTTGCGCTTAAACATAGTGCTGACAGTATTAACCACATCATTAACATGTTGAGCAAGATTAACTTTCAATTCCGGATCTGTATGCTGTTCTACAGCAACCGACTTGAATCCACGAATCAACTCAACCGCTTTATTTAGGCTACGCTCTATAATTTGTTGATATTCAATTAATAAATCTAACGTGCTAGACAATTGAGTACGAGTTAACTCTTGAGTTTCAACAGCTTCTTTTAATGTTTCAACTTTTTCTCGCTGTGCTGTAATTGAAGTTACACAAATACCAAGCGGTGTATTAACTTCGTGCGCAACACCAGCAACCAGCTGTCCAAGAGATGCCATTTTCTCAGACTGCACCAACTGATCTTGTGCTAAAGTTAAATCATCGAATGATTGTTTAAGCTGGTCGTTACTTTCTTCAAGCTTTGCGGTACGGTCAAACACCTTAACTTCTAATTCACCGTTTAATTTAAGCAGGGCATTTTCAGCGTCTTCGAGTTTAACAATGTCATTTTTGATTTTTTCGCGCATTTCATTGATAGCATCAACGAGAAAATCAAGTTCATCTTTAGACTTCTGACGATTTTGCAAAACTAGTTCTTTATCTAAATTATGACTTGCTAATTTTTGAGCATATTCGGTAATTCTGTATAGATGGCGGGTCACCAACCAATGGACAATAAACAAAATAGAAAACGCTACAATAAATGTTTGAATCAATTGAGACGTTAAAATAAATCCTGCCTTATCTTTTAAACGTTTATAGATATCGTTGTAATCAGCGTAGACTTGTAATATGCCTATGTCGTTATTGCCATAAACAATTTCATATTCAACAACAACTTGTTGTTCTACCACGCTGACATCACCAAATTCGTGCTCATCACCGAGATCAGTAATAACTTTCACATAACTAATGTCAGGTAAATCAACAATCCCTTTGATTTGCTGCTCCAGTAATGGCTGATTAAAGTCCCATAAACTAGTCGCCATAGAAGGAATATAGCTCATCCTAATGTTGTCAAACCTTTGCTGTAAGCTAACAACGTCGTCTTTGTAACCAGAATATACTTGTACAGCTGTGCTTATTACAGAAAGGAAAATAGTAACGAGTAATAAATAAAGTAATACACGTTGACTCAATTTATTGTTGTTAAATAAAAATTTTTTCATTCAGCTTTTAAAAAGTATAGCCCATAAGCCACACTGCCCTTGTTGTTAAGTGCTCCTTTTCAGTTATAGCTGCTTTGGCACTATTGTCAATGATTGCCCCATGATGAAATGGTCAATTAGCCAAAATTTAGTCTCATGAAATACCTAGTGTTGTGACTTACACCTAAATCCATCGCTTTTTATTCTGAACGGCATCTTTGGGCATTAATTGAAGTTTTATAACATAATCAAAATAGGATCAGCCCCACATGAAAGTTACTTATTAGCTTTTAAGTTTAAATTAATGTCCGAAAATCGCGAGTCTACTAGCAATAATTCCGTTATCCTCAATAGCATGCCAATTTGATGAGTATCTGTTTTTGCTAGATCCAAACATTTGTTTCAAAGCCCGAATGAGCCGCGATAAGCGTTTTGACGGAAAGTTTTTTACCGCCGTATTAACAACAGGTATATTTTGTCGACCGGTTTGCCCTGCTCGAGCGGCTAAAGAAGAAAATGTTCGTTACTTTGAAAATTCAGCAAGTGCTCAAGATGCAGGCTTCAAACCATGTAAACGTTGTTACCCTGAACACGCGCCAGAACAAGTATTACCATTAAAAATGAAGCGTATAACTGAACAACTGCTGTCTAGCCATTGCAGCATTGCAGAAATCGCTAAGCAATTTGATTTTAGTGAACGACAGTTCAGACGAATATTCACTGAATACTTTGGTGTTACTCCAAAGCAATATCGTTTGCACCATAACCTTTTATTGGCTCGTAAACTATTAATAACAACCACACTACCTATCTCAGACGTCTGCTTTGCTGCAGGTTTCACTAGCTTAAGACGATTCAACGAACAAATGAAAGAAGTTTACCAAGTAACACCAAGTCAGTACCGTGCAAAACTAAAAAAGCCAATTCAAGACCCCTCTATAAACATCAGGCTGCAATACCGACCTCCTTATGACTTTGCTGCCATGCTAAAGTTTTTTCAGCTAAGACAACTCACTGGTATCGAACAAGTAACACAAGACAGTTATCAAAGAACGATCTGTTTAGATGGTAAAGTTGGCTGGATTGAGGTTACCCAATTACCAAAAGCTGACGCGTTAAATTTGAAAGTGGTTGTTGATGATTACAGCTTACTAAATCAGATCATTCTAAAAGTGAGAAAAATGTTTGATCTAGATGCGGACATAAACACCGTCCATCAACATTTATCTTTAGATTCTCGGCTTAGCCCTATAATCGAGCGCTATAAAGGCGTTAGACTTCCTGGCTGTTGGGATATTTTCGAGTTTTCTATTCGTGCTATTTTGGGACAGCAAATATCCGTTAAAGCTGCGACCACATTGGCTGCACGAATCGCAAAAAAATATGGTAAAGCGTTCAATATCGAGCATGACACGCTCAGCTATTGCTTCCCTAGTATTGACGATTTGACTAATGCCAACTTTGACGACATTGGGTTAACTCAATCTAGAATAAACACTTTGCATACTTGGTTGCAGTTCTATCAGCACAACCCAAATGCATTGGAACGATATAGCAATTTGGAACATTTAGAAAAAACATTAACCGCACTTAAAGGCATAGGCCCCTGGACAGTTAACTATATTGCGATGAGAGGGCTGAGCGATCCTAATGCATATCCGGCTTCTGATCTTGGTGTAATCAAAGCATTAGCGCCTGATTTAAACCTCAATCTAAGCCACCCGCCAACAACAGTTAATGCCAAAACAGCTGCTAAGTATAAAACTAAAGATCTCATTGCTAGAGCAGACAAATGGCAACCTTGGCGAGCATACGCCACTATCTACTTATGGCTGTCTTTAAACAACGAGACAACCTAATTAAAAAGAGACCAATGTTATGAATTACACCTTATATCAGTCACCCTTTGGTGAGATTGCCTTAACTAGCAATGATCAAGGGTTAACCGCATTAGCCTTTCAACAAGGTGCAAGTCCTATCATCATAGATAGCAGCTGTCAGCATGCTCCACAGCACTTTACAGCGGCGATTGAACAGCTTTCAGAGTATTTTGCAGGAAAGCGAAAGCAGTTTGATCTTGCCCTAGCGCCTTCAGGAACAATATTTCAACAAAAAGTATGGCGAGCACTGTGTGAAATTCCAATGGGAAGTACAGTGAGTTATGGCTGGTTAGCAAAAAAAATAAATAATGAAAAAGCAGTAAGAGCTGTCGGCACAGCCAATGGAGCAAACCCTATCGCGCTGATCATTCCTTGTCATCGCGTCATCGGAACAAATAAAAAGCTAACCGGCTATGCAGGAGGATTAGCATTAAAAGCAAAACTGCTTATGCATGAAGGAGCCGACTTCAAGCCTTAAACATCTGCTTGAATCCCAGCAATGCGCATAGCGCGCAAGCTAAAAAGTGAAAGAGTTTGCATAGCGGCATCTATTGTGGCCATTGGCACGAGTTCGCTGTTTTATGTAGAATGGCTGAATGATAATTGCAATAACTAACCGCGATGTTCGGTCTGTTCGCATAGACTTCAACCCTCAGCATACTCTGTAATAACAAATTAAAACCTGTAGGACTAAAAATGACATCATCTGTATTTAACCAGATCACACTGGAAAGCGGCTTAACCTTGAAAAATAGGCTAGTTAAAGCCGCCATGGAAGAGAATATGGCAGCCGCGATGCAGCTACCAAGTACTGAGCTGATGCGTTTATACAAGACTTGGGCTGATGGGGGTGTTGGTTTGATCATTACAGGCAACGTCATGATTGATCATCTAGCCATGACAGGACCTGGCGGAGTTGCACTTGAACAAGAAACTGATTTAACGCCATTTAAAAGTTGGGCCAGTGTTGCCAAATCACAACATTGTAAAGTTGTCATGCAAATTAACCATCCTGGCCGACAGGTATTCAAGAAATTAGGTGGTAAGTCACTCGCGCCATCAAACATACCATTAAATATGGGTAAACATTCTCATATGTTTTCTCAGCCAAAAGCGATGACAGAGCAAGATATTGCAGATGTTATTGCGCGCTTTGCCACAACAGCGAGATTGGCAGAAGCTGCTGGCTTTGACGGTGTAGAAATACACGCAGCTCATGGCTATTTAATTTCACAGTTTTTATCACCCTTGTCTAATCAGCGAAATGATCAATGGGGTGGTTCAATAGAAAACCGAGCCCGTCTACTTTTATCAGTAGTTGATGCTATAAAGGCAGTAGTAAGCCCTCACTTTTCATTAAGTATCAAGTTAAACTCTGCTGATTTCCAACGTGGCGGCTTTGATGTTGAAGATGCACAAAATGTGTTAACCATGCTGCATGGTAAACACATCGATTTTGTTGAACTGTCAGGTGGTAGCTATGAAGCACCTGCGATGCAAGGTAAATCCGCCGATGACAGAACACTGGCAAGGGAAGCTTATTTTCTTGAATTTGCAGAAAAACTAACCAAATCATCAGATATTCCAATTATGGTTACTGGTGGAATTCGACGACTCCCCGTTGCCGAAAGTGTTTTAGCTACTGGCGTCAGCTTAGTGGGTATCGCTTCAGCACTAGCGACTAGCCCAAACCTGCCCAATACATGGCAAGATAAGCCAGATATTGAAGGCACTATATTTAACGTGAATTGGCAGGATAAAACGCTCAGTGGCCTCGCTGTTATGGCCATGGTAAAACAACAACTTCGACGACTTGGTCAAGGTAAAAAAACGAAACTAAAACCTTCAGCGACACTAGCGTTAATCAAAGATCAAATCAATGCTGCAAAACTAACCAAACGCTACCGTCGTCAATTTAAAGACGAATTGTCATGAGTTACACGAGCTTGGAATAAGCAATATTAATTATCCCAAGTTCACATTAAGTTAAGTATGGCTTGAACAACAAGGTAAGATGTTTTTCTATCAGATGGCTAAAAGATTGATTAAACAAAAGTAACTCTGGGCTAGCATCAATGGCTTGCTTTATTACAGGTGTCGGGTTACACGTCACCCAAGCACCAATAATAATTTGATGCATCATCAGAAACAAGTCGATGGCTTCACTTTTTTCTATGGTGAAATAGGGTAAAAATGTTTCAATAGATACGGACATAATTGTCGCAACTTCACGTTTAAAGTCGACGGCTTCAGGTAATTCGATATTGTGTTCTAAGACCGTGTGTAAAATACCACTTAGCTTACAAAAATCTTGATGGGTCTCGCAGGCACCGGCAATCGCTTTTATTAGATCAGTCTGGGCAAGATTAGCCTCTATCGTCTGGGTGAACGACTTCAAATGACGAAGATATAGCGCCAAGAACACCAGTTCTTTCTTTCGAAAATAGCGATAAAAAGCAGCCTTGCTAATACCTACGTCACCAGCAATATCAACGAGTCGAATTTGTAAAAATGGCGTATTACAAAACCGTTGTTCCGCAGCATCTAAAATTTGCTCAATTCTATGCAGCTTCTGTTCAGGGTTAACTGCACGCTGTTTAATTTTATTCATAACGGCTGGTAGCCTATAAAAACATCGGTAAAAAGATGGTTTAAATCGAATTTGCTCTGCTTGCTCTACAAAGGATAAAACCACTGTTCAAGCAAGCACATTGCATTAACTAGGATTGAGTTAATCAACAACCCATAATGTCTGTTTAACTTCGCCTTCTCTTAAATACCTGAATGTCACTTTATCGCCTTTTTTATAGCTATTGATACGTTGGCGAATTTTTAATGCGGCGCCCAAGTCTTTAACTGGACGACCTGCAATTTCAAAAATAATATCACCACCAAGTAACACTGGCGTTCGTCCAATCAGCACATTCACGTCACCACCGCGAAACCCTAATCGGTCACCGATAGTGCCAGGGATGATTTGTTGCACTAAATAGCCGTAGCCGTATGGGTTGTTAATTGCCTTAGCTTGTTTTTCTGTTAATAAGTGAGCGATAATTCCAGAGAACAAACTTGGATCAGATTCAATAACTTCTTGGATAGTATCTGTCGACACAGCAAACCCTAAGCCGTTGCTGCCTCCTGAGCTAGATAGAATATGGCTCACAATACCAATAATCTCACCTTTTTTATTAAACATTGGACCGCCAGAATTACCTTGATTGATGGCAGCGTCTGTTTGTAAAAAGCGAGGGACTAAATTGGTGCCAGGCAGTGGCTCTTTATCACGTATGCCACTTAAATAACCTACTGATAAACTATGGCTCACAGCATAAGGCGCACCGATTACCATAACAGTTTCGCCGATCGTGTAATCTTGGCGTTTAGCCAACTTTAATGGTTTAATGTGGCCAGGTACAACAGCCGCTTGGATCATTGCCAGATCGATAAGTGGATCAACCCACACGACATGACCCGATGTTTTTGAACCATCAGTATATATAACTTCAATTTCGGTTGCTTTTTCGACCACGTGAGCAGCCGTTAAAATTCTACCTTTTTCGGAGATTAATGCGCCTGAGCCTAATGACTTCGCAATATTTTTCTTAAATTGCACTTGTCCCGGCTTCGGATCAGCAAGTCCTTTGACGTGCAATTCAACCACACTATCGTTTACCGACTGATAGAGTTTTTGAATATTTGTGTCAGCTGCAGAAAGAAAGGGAATAATAGAAATAATTAATGTAAAAAAAGGTATAACAGTTAGTTTCATTGTATGATCCATTGGAATAAAATCACCGACATTGTAACGAATAACAGCCCAGTATAAAAACTAAATTGGTCACGAAATATTCGTTACTTCAATTACTCCCCAAGCTAGGGGTTAGAATAAGGGGAAACCATTGGAAATTATCGCAGTATTAGCCGTCGCGATTATATTATGGATGCTTTGGCAACTATACAGAGCAAGGCAATTCAATCAATTTAAACAATTTATTAATACTGAACTTAAACCTTTGGTGAGCATCGCCCTTAAGCAACGTTTAGAGGAAAATCGAGATGAACTGCACCCAAACACTGAAGCTCATCTAGATGCAGCCACATATTTTTGGTGCCAGTACCCAAGCCGAATTCTTCAAGCAGCCATAGCTTGGCAAGTCTTAGATGAAAATTGGATAGAAAAATCAGGAAACAAACGTCATTGCCAACATTTGTTCTTTATTGAAAGAGATAAATTGGCAACTTTTGTAGAACCAATACCAACAGAAGAATAAATCTAACAATCAATACGATAAGCTAACAGACTTATTCTTCTTTATTTTTAAAGGCGTTTAACGGCTTTAGTCAACACGTTTAAACTGCAAATCCCAAACACCATGACCCAAACGCTGGCCTCGGTTCTCAAATTTGGTCAATGGTCTAGAATCAGGTCTTGGCACATAATCATTAGTGTCTGATAAGTTTTCATAGCCAGGAGAAGACTGCATATCTTCTAGCATACACTCTGCGTAGTTTTCCCAATCAGTCGCCATATGAAAAACTCCACCAACTTTTAGTTTTTGACGAATTGACTCAACAAACTCAGGTTTAACGATACGGCGTTTGTGATGCTTCTTTTTATGCCAAGGATCAGGAAAGAACAATTGCACTGTTGATAAGCTTTGATCTGAAATACAGTCAGCAAGTACTTCAATAGCATCGTGTTCATACACTTTTAAATTCGTTACTTCTTGCTCTTTCGCTAACGCTATACATGCACCTACACCTGGGCGATGCACTTCAACACCAATAAAGTTTTTTTCTGGATCGTTCTTTGCCATTTCGACTAAAGATTTACCCATACCAAAACCAATTTCAAGCACAACGGGGTTGCTATTGCCAAATAGCGAGACTGGGTCAATGAGTCCATCCTCATGATTTAGCCCCATATCTTGCCAATACTTTTCTAACGCTAGTGCCTGCCCTTTGGTTAAACGACCTTCGCGCTTCACAAAGCTGCGCACTTTACGAATATATTTGCCTTCTTGCTCTGCTTGTTCGATGGATTTATGGGTTCTTTCGGTCATGCTTTACTCGTAAAAATTATTGGGAAACCGTATCGGTCAAAAACGGCGCGTATTATCCAATGTTAGCGCAATAAACACAAATATAAAGCTTAGATTGGTGCGTGATATATCAGCAAGCGTTGCTTAGAAAATGAAGTAACGGTTTCATAGGGACGGCTTTCAATAAATTGCGCACCTGCCTTTTGAGCGATTCGAATACTCGCCATATTCTCTTCAAGGATTTTAAACTCAAGGGTTTGAGTACCGAACTGTGCGTGCAACTGTGGTCGAATAGTAGTAATTATCAGGCTAACAATACCTTGCCCAGCTGCACCATCACCGAGCCAATAACCTATTTCGGCGATATTCGTTTGAGTATTGGCATATTTGATTCCAAAAACGCCAAGTAGCTGATCGTTTATGTAGATGCCATACCAACAGGCATTGTATAAGTTACTGGAAATTCGTTGTTTAATGTATTGTTCAGTCGATGCAAGATCAGTTACCTGCTCGACCCAATTAAGATAGCGATGCAAGCGTTGGCGGCTATCATTAACCACCTTTAATAACGCCGGAGCATCGCTTAGAGATAACAACTTTAATGCGACTGTGGCGGATATTTGAATCGTCACTGTAAACTTATATTAAGCAAGTAACAGTTATGCCCACCACACGTCATAAAGATCGCTAACCGCAACGGCAGTAGCACCATTATCTTTTAACCACTTCTCAACCGCTAAACGATTCTCATCGGTACATTTACCAAGGCTTTGTGTGCATACTAAGCCATGCCAAAGAACATCGCCTTCACCACCGAAACCTAAACCATTTGGTTCGATAACTTCGTCAAAAAACTTGCTAATGAACGCATCAACGCCATCAGAATCAACATCGTCAGAAAGTTTCCAAGCCACGTCAAAACCTAGTTCCTGATATTCATCTACACGTAGTTTCTTGCGTATACGTCGATTACGGCTTTTAGCATCAATTTTCATGGTTATTCCTAGTATCTATTGAATTAACCGCGCTATTTTGAACTAGCACGGCAATAATAGCCATAGAAACTGATGGATAATTCGGATTTCCTACGTAGCAATCAGATAATCATTTGGCTACACTGTTCGCGCTATGAAAAATACTTCAAAAATAACCAACGCATCAGCGAAAAAATTCAGTCAAAAAATACTTGATTGGTACCACAACTTCGGCCGTAAACATCTACCGTGGCAGGAAAATAAAACCGCCTATCGTGTTTGGATATCCGAAATTATGCTGCAGCAAACTCAAGTTGCAACAGTCATTCCCTATTACCAAAAATTCATGACCAGCTTCCCAACAATTGTAGCCTTAGCAAATGCCGAGCAAGACGAAGTGCTGCATCACTGGACTGGTTTAGGTTACTACGCAAGAGCTAGAAACCTGCATAAAGCGGCTCAAATTATTGCCGAACAATATCAAGGTGAGTTTCCTAACGATATTGATGATGTTATTGCATTGCCTGGCATTGGACGCTCGACCGCAGGCGCTATTTTAAGTTTATCTCGCCAACAGCATCACCCCATTTTAGATGGCAATGTAAAGCGTGTTTTAGCGCGTTGCTACTTAGTTGAAGGCCATAATGGCCAAGCCAAATTTGAAAAATCACTATGGCCGATTGCAGAAATATTAACCCCGAAAGACGGCGTTGAATTTTATAATCAAGCAATGATGGATATCGGCGCAACGATCTGCACACGTTCATCGCCCCAATGCGAGATTTGCCCAGTGCAATCACACTGCATTGCTTTTACAACCAATGAACAAGCAAATTACCCGCAAAAGAAACCTAAAAAAGTCATTCCAGAAAAGTCGACCATCATGGTGATCCCAACACTTAATGGCAAAGTATTAATGGAAAAGCGCCCACCAACAGGTATTTGGGGTGGGCTTTGGTGCTTTTATGAAACCAATGATCACAATAAGATCAAAGCCCTATTGGAAGATCTTAATTTAAAAGAAATTACTCGCGAAGCATTGCCCGCATTTCGGCATACCTTTAGTCATTTCCATTTAGATATCAACCCAATCGTCGTTGAAGTGGATAAACAACCAGCGAAAGAAATCAGCGACCAAAATAATGAACAATGGTATGATTTGAACAAAGAAGTTGAGGTTGGCTTAGCCGCCTCAACCCAAAAACTCATCAAATTACTTGAACAACGATAAAGAGATACGACCATGAGCAGGACCGTTTTTTGCCAAAACCTTCAAAAAGACGATGAAGGATTAGATTTTCAATTGTATCCGGGTGAAATTGGAAAACGCATTTTCGACAATATCGGAAAAGAAGCCTGGGGCAACTGGCAGAAAAAACAAACCATGTTAATTAATGAAAAGAAAATGAACATGATGAACCCAGACGATCGAGCCTTTTTAGAAGCTGCTATGGTGGGTTACTTATTCGAAGGTAAAGAGCCTGAAATTGAAGGCTACGTGCCGGTTAAAAAGTAATGTTTGAATTTGGCTTTGACTGGCGCATATTTTTTACCATTTTTGCTTCAGTCTTTATTGCAGAGCTCGGTGATAAAACACAACTTGCTACTATGTTATTCGCTGCGGATAAAGATATCAGTAAGTGGATGGTCTTTTTTGCAGCATCAGCAGCGTTAATTGTCGCATCTGGTGTCGGTGTTTTAGCCGGTACGTTTTTATCTGCATACATTAATGAAAAAGTACTCGCCTATATCGCTGGGGTTGGTTTTATCATTATTGGCATTTACACCATTTACCACGCTTAAAAATCCGTCTTTTTGTTGTAAAACGCACCAAAGAGACGAAAAAAACACCGAACAAACATTTTTTTATAAAAAAGTGTTGACGGGGAAAACGAAAAACAGTTTAATACGCCCCGTCTTCAAGACAAGGCCAACCAAGCCAAAATCTATAAGACGCCCAGATAGCTCAGTCGGTAGAGCAGGGGATTGAAAATCCCCGTGTCGGTGGTTCGATTCCGCCTCTGGGCACCATATTTAGAATTAGAGATTAGTCTTTGATTCGGTGCCAAGATAAACCATTTGTTTATCGCACACGATTTAGTGTGCCGACTTAGCTCAGTTGGTAGAGCAACTGACTTGTAATCAGTAGGTCGCCAGTTCGACTCCGGCAGTCGGCACCATTCCTTCGTAGGAAGCAAGCAGCCCTAACTTCGGTTAGGGCTTTTTTGTATCTATCGATTGGTTGAATTCTATAACAGATTTCGCGAGCACTAATAATCCCCCTCCCCACAGTTCCTGTACCCAATAAGTCATTCCCCCCACTCAAATCAAGATATTAACAGACACGAAATACACGCCATTTTTAATTACGTTCACTAGCTAGTTATCCTATGCTGACACCTGAAATAACCTCATAACTGCCGTAATATCATTGCATTAACTAACTCTAGCGTTGATAAAGTACTTTGCTACTTTTAACCAAATTGCTACTATATAAATTCTGCACCTCAACAATATCTTTTTAACAAGCCTACTCTTGTTAACATGTTCTTATTAAAAGGTTTTTTATGATCGACTTTCGCTCAGATACTGTTACTCGGCCCTGTGAAAAAATGCGTAATGCTATGGCTTTAGCTGAAGTAGGTGATGACGTATATGGAGATGATCCAAGCGTTAATGATCTTGAACAATGGTCTGCGCAACGACACGGCTTTGAAGCAGCACTATTTTGTAGTTCAGGTACACAAGCAAACTTACTTGCATTAATGGCGCATTGCGAGCGTGGTGATGAGTATTTATGCGGTCAGCAAGCGCATAATTATAAATTCGAAGGTGGAGGCGCAGCAGTACTTGGCTCTATTCAACCACAGCCTATCGACAATGAACAGGACGGCACATTAAGTATAAAAAAGCTTAAAGCTGCAATAAAACCGCTTGATAGTCACTTTGCACAAACTAAACTTATCAGCATTGAAAATACTATTAATGGCAAAGTATTACCTCTTTCCTATTTAGCTGAATTAAGTGATTTTGCTAAACAACATACACTCGCTTTGCATTTAGATGGCGCCAGAGTATACAACGCAGCGGTTGCACTTAATGTAGACATTATGGAGATAGCGAAAAACTTTGATAGCATGACCGTTTGTTTATCAAAAGGATTAGGCGCACCGATTGGCTCTTTACTTTTTGGCTCACAAGAATTAATTGCTAAGGCAAGGCGTTGGAGAAAAGTGTTAGGTGGAGGAATGCGCCAAGCAGGTATTCTATGTGCAGCGGCTAAAATAGCACTATCAGACAACGTAAATAAATTAATTATTGATCACCAAAATGCACAATATTTAGCTGAGCAATTAGCAACGGTTACTGAGTTTAGCGTTAATAAAAACACACCACCTACTAACATGGTCTTTGCTAAGGTTAATGACAACATTAACCTTCAAGAACTGGCTAACACTCTTAAGCAAAAAGGTATTTTGATCACACCAAGCTCAAACATTCGCTTTGTTACACATTTAGATATTAGCAAAAAAGATATTGATTATTTCATTACTGTATTAAAGAGCTGTATTAAAGCTTTGAATTAAAAACTATTATTTCAGCTGACTCATAAAAAATCGGCAATAATAAGTAAAACTCATTTTTACTTTCATATTTTAATACTTTTAACTCGATCTTTATTAAGTAATGAGAATGAGCTCTGAGCAACTGCACTATTATGGCTGTTACCTCGTCGACTCATAATAGCTTCTAGATTGTGCACTTTTCTTTGACTCGCCCGCAAAGTACACGGCTGTCTCCTTTAAAATGTCACACTCCATCATGAGCTGCTTTAGTTCAGCTGTGAACCTTCTAATTTCATCCTGTTGGGCATCATAAGATTGACGTTTATTGATTGGCGCAGAGCAGCGAGTAGAGCAATCGTTTGGCCACTTCTGGAATTGAATGCCTATGCTCCATAACTTTTTTGGCTGCTTGGGTTTTGAATTCTTTCGTATAGCGTTGACCGCTCATAAATCACAAATCTTAAAAATTATTAAACGATATTATTCATCATGTTATGTTGCGTAGTTAGTAAAATCACCAATACTAAGAGTGTTATGTTTATTCGCTAAGATAGCTTTATCTATTGTTTTAACTTACCCTCAGTACAACACTGATCTTATCTAAAGTTAGTTAATTAGGTTTAGTTCATCTCGTTGTTACAAGACTATATACGTTTATTTATAAAGCTGGGAGCTAGAGTAATCATGGAACGAGTTATATGAAAAACATAATTATTGTCATTTTATTGTTATTTAGTAATAGCCTTCTAGCTAAAGCAGACTTTACATTTGCCACCCATACAACACCACCGCTCAGTGATAAAGTTGAAAATTTATACCGTATAATATTTCAGCGTATGGGCTACTCAATTGATTTTTCTAATTTACCTGGCAAGAGAATCATTTCACTAGTCAATAGCGGAATGATTGACGGTGATGCGACAAGGATAAAATCTTTTACAGACATTTTAACTGACGAAACTAATAATTATTTACTGGTGGATGAGCCTATTATTGATATTGAGATAGTAATTATCGTAAAGAAAGATTTTAATCTTAACCCCGTAAACTGGGCCACTGTAAACCAAGGAACGGCGGCATATCTAACGGGTTCAATGAACATAGAAAACAAACTTAAATATGAAAATAGAGTACCAGTTTCAAACGCCTATTCAGCGTTTAAAATGGTGAAAAGAGGCCGAGTTCATTCCGCT
>PJEL010001568.1_pt1 | contig 22655 bp, 14 predicted proteins | sample 1853271 | NCBI WGS metagenome assembly PJEL01 (sample SAMN08108733, study PRJNA415343) | Invertebrate metagenome, whole genome shotgun sequencing project. | host: Globobulimina | place: Sweden: Gullmar Fjord | collected 2015-08
TAAATCTGCAAGTGTATGTGCTACTTTAATTTTAGCCTCTGTTGTAACATTATTCACCTCAGACTTAAGCAACCCCTTAAATAATCCAGGGAATACAAGCGCGTTATTAAGCTGATTAGGGTAATCACTGCGTCCTGTTGCCACAATATATGCACCTCCAGCACGCGCTTCATCAGGGTTTATCTCCGGTAGTGGGTTCGCCAAAGCAAAGACTATTGCATCATCACTCATTGTTGCAATATCATCACTCGTAAGTAAATTACCAGCAGACACACCTATAAACACATCCGCATCAATAAGCGCGTCTCTAAGAGAGCCACATAATTTTGATACGCAACAACATTCTAATAATTCATTTTTTATGTTATTTAAATTTTCTCTGCAGTCAGCAATAATCCCTTTACTGTCTGTAACATATATATTTGTAAATCCTTCACTGGTCAGGAGCTTTGCTGTTGCCACTCCTGCCGCTCCTGATCCGTTAATTACTATTTTTACATCCTTCCTATTCTTGCCTGCAACCTTAAGTGCATTTAGCAAGCCAGCAAGAATTACTATAGAGGCACCATGTTGGTCATCATGGAATACAGGTATTGGCAACTCTTGGCTCAGTCGTCTCTCTATTTCAAAGCATTTTGGTGCAGCGATATCTTCTAAATTAATACCACCAAAAGTTGGCGCTATATGTTTGACTGCTTGTATTATTTCTTCAGTATCTTGCGTATCAAGCGCTATAGGGAATGCGTTTACACCAGCGAACCTCTTCAGTAACACTGCTTTGCCTTCCATTACTGGCAGACTAGCAACAGAGCCTATATTACCTAGTCCAAGCACTGCGGAGCCGTCCGTTATTATTGCAATGGTATTTTTACTTGTTACAAAATCTCGAGCAAGAGCACCACCTGCAATCTCTTTACACACCGCAGCCACTCCTGGGGTATATGCTACAGATAGGTCGTCCCGTGTCTTTAGCGGGATAGTTGGCTCAATAGATAACTTGCCTCTATGATTTCTATGTGCTTCTATACTTTTTTTAGAGTAGTCCATTAGTTAATACTATACATCTCGGTTCACTTTCCTGCAAACATTGCTGAGATGGATCTCCCTGTTGCAAGTCTGCGTACAATATCGGCAATCATTGGTGCGACAGAAAATACCTTTAATTTTTTACACAATTTTTTATGTCCCTGTTGTGGTATTGAGTCACTCACTAATACCATTTTTATAAAGTCATTATTATTTATTAAATCTATTGCATTGCTAGAGAGTATCCCATGAGTTGCAACAACTACTAGAGCGTCCGCTCCCTTCTCTTTTATAACTTCTGTTGCCTTGTTGACTGTGCCAAATGTATCTATCATATCATCTATTATAATTGCGGTTCTGTTTTTTAAGTATTTTCTATCTCCTATTAGTACCGTCTTCTCAACAGTATTCTTTTTACTGTAATCACGATCTTTAGAAAGTACCAAAAAAGGCAACCCAAAGAGTCCTGCAAATTCTCTTATGCGCTTCAGCGCGCCTTCGTCTGGTGCTACAAGTACAAATTTATCTTTATGATCTTTAACCTTAGCAAATACATTTTTTGTTAAATAATCCTTAATAATATAAGTCGTATGCAAATTATCACACGGTACATTAAAAAAGCCCTGTATCTGCGGAGAGTGTAGGTCAATAGTTACTACTCTGTCTACTTTTGCAAATTCAAACAAATCTGCAACATCACGAGCAGATATTGCTCCACGCGCATTATCCTTCTTATCTTCACGCGAATAAGGAAAGAATGGGACAATCAAATTAATTGTGCGTGCATCAGAGCGACGCAATGTTTTAGCAAGTATATATGTTTCCATTAAGTAATCATTTGCAGTTCGCATTGACTCCTTATCTGCGTAACCTCCGGTTTGTAATATAAAAATATCCTTATTCCGAACACTCTCGGGTATACGAGGACGAAACTCAGTATTGGCAAAATACTCAAACACATTCCCTATGGGTTTACGCCGTAGTAATTTAGAAACATCTGCTACCAACTTTTGGTTAGAACTACCACCAATAATCCTTACATCTTTCATATTAGAAATTTTTATAAATAAAATGAATTAGTAAATCTTAAAACCAAGCCAGCTTTTACACAACTTAACATAATAAAAAGTATAGCGTGTTAACCGTAAGTTAACAACATGCTGTACATCAATCGCACCAACCACATTCTATCATCAAATCCCATTTGGGATTTGATGATAGAATAAAAAATATTTTACAAGGTTAAGAAACTCTACTTCTCTAACTTACTGAGTCTTAGGATTTTCTAATTATTAAATCTTCCCTATCCTGCCCAATGCCTACATAGGTGATACGCGCGCCAAACATTCTCTCTACCTCTTTTATATATGTTTGTGCTTGCTTTGGTAAGTCTTTAAACTCTCTAACACCTCCTAATTCGTCATCCCAACCACTAAACACTCTATACTCGCCATTGTAAAATACTTTTATCTCTTGTAGGTCAGTTAATACATCAAGTTTTGTCAGATTAATCTCGTCTATACCATTTATAATAACACTCTCCCGTACAGCGTCAGCGTCAAGCCAGCCACATCTACGCGGTCTTCCTGTTGTGGAGCCAAACTCTTTGCCCGCTTCGCGTATTTTCTCGCCAAGAGTATTTTTAAGCTCAGTTTTGAAAGGTCCCTCACCAACACGAGTAGTGTAAGCCTTGGTAATTCCAATCACATTACTAATATGCTTCGGCGGGATGCCGAGGCCTGTACACACACTGCCAACTGTAACTGCAGAAGATGTTACGAAAGGGTATGTGCCATGGTCTATATCTAGGTGGTGTGCTTGCGCTCCCTCAAACAAAACTTTTTTACCTCCGCTGATTTTTTCATTAAGCCAAAAACGCGTGTCAGTTATAAGTGGCAATATACGCTCACGCACGCTTAACACATTTTTTAACTCAGCATCAGTGTCTAAGTCTAGCCCGAGTGTTTGATTGTGGAATTCACAATTATTCTTTACCTTTTCTTTTATTATTCCTATATCTTCAATATCGCCAACTCTAATTCCTATACGCATTGCTTTGTCTGTGTAACATGGACCTATACCCTTTTTAGTAGTTCCAACTTTATCTGCGCCTTTTAATTCCTCTAATTTTCTATCAATCTCTCTATGATAATCTAGTAGCAAATGCGCCCTGTCAGAAATTTTAAGTCTGTTTAGAATATCAAGACCAAGTCCTTCTAACTCATCAATTTCTTTCAATAAATCTAGTAGATGTACAACTGTGCCATTACCTATTACGCCAATAATATCATTATGTAACATACCAGATGGGAGAAGGTGAAAAACATATTTCTTATTATTTGTAACTATTGTATGCCCAGCATTTGATCCTCCTGTGCTTCTGGCTATAATATCAAAGTCAGAAGCAATAGCATCTACTAATTTACCTTTCCCCTCATCCCCCCACTGCGTACCAATTATTGCCGTGTTTTGTTGTATCATTTTAAATATGTAATTAATTATGTAATTCCTCTAAATTTTAATCTTAATTTTATTCTCTCGTATATAATTGGCAACCTCAAGTGGTAGCTCTGGATTAAATAGTGCCGCCGTCGCGCACATCACAAATTCTGCGCCTGCATCAATGTGTTGCATAAAGCCATAACTATCCGTAACACCACCGCAACCTATCACCTTTACATGCTTTGACTCTCTGCTGAGTTTGTCTCGTGCGGTACGCAAATTTGCTACCGCCTCTGTTGCCATGTCAAGTATTGCTTTACCACAAGTCCCACTCATCTCTCCTCCTGGTAGCGCTTGCTTACCTTTCCCATCTATTATCTGCATTGGTATAGTGTTTATAGCAACAATACCGTTTATATATTTACCAGTAGCTTTTATGAATTTCTTATAATACTTTTGATCTGCGTAGCCGACCTTAAGTAGTAACTTGGTGTCTCCATCGCTAAGGAGTTCGCGTGTTTTCTTTGCTATGAGTTGTGAGTTTTTAGTATCTTTGTATATTGTCCCCTCCGCACCATGTACATTCGGGCACGAAAGATTTAATTCTACAATTCCGGCACCGGCACTTTCTGCCGCGCGCGCCAAAAAAGCATAATCATTCGCAAGATCTTCTACGCTGCCACCGTCTTTTGGAGTACCTACCACACTTGTTATAACTAATTTTTTATTTTCATTTGCATATTCTTCCATTTTTTGTACTTCTTGTAGCCAAATTGCAGGAGCGTCACTCGGCATGCCAAATGAGTTAGTAATAGAAACATTATTTTTATCACCTATCAATGATAGAGAGCCGGATATTTTCTCATTAAGGCTACCAGAAGTTAGTTGCTCTGTCGGTAAGAAGACGATATTGTGCCCAAGATATTTGCCGTCACTCCTGTGGGCGAGCCTATGCACACTCCTAAATGTCTTCCATGTAATTACTTCAAAGCCATCCTTTACCGCTCCTTGCATATATTCTACATTGTAGAGTGGTCCCGCTGCGACACCGATAGGTAGCTTAGTTTTAAAACCAAAAAAGTCTGCGTCTATACCATACCTGCCTAGCAACTTTTTAATCTCATTATTCCTATTCTTAATATTTTCAAACGGACCGTGTTCTTTATTATACTCAAAAGTCTTTTTTATATTATATCGTCTTGTATTTTGTTTACTTAAATGTAGACCCACTTTCATAACCTATTTCTTATATTCCTTAAGTGGCACATCTTTTAAATGTTCTGGTATTTCATCTGGATGGTATGCCGGTGCATCAATTACAGTCATGGCGTATATTTCCCCTTTCGGCTCGTCTGGGAATGTATGCCCACGATGCACACCATAAATTATAGAGTAGCCTTTTATTCCAAGTTCATTCTTAATGTCGTTTACAGTATCGGAGAGCTGTCCACATGATGTAGCATTATTGCATACATCTTCTATAAATAGGAGGTGCTTACCCTTGCATTTTTGTGCTTGCTCGTCAAAGAGTCCTAGCACGCCATTGCGTTTCTCAGCATAAGTATACTCCATACCAAATTTATCAAACGAGAGTGTTTGTATAATCTTTGGCAAGGATAGTGATCCATAAGCAACGCCAACTACTACCATGTCTTTGACTCTATCTCCTAAAAATTCTTCTATTGCTTCTTCATAATACGGAACAAGCTGTAACTCCTGTGGTGTGCTAAGAAGTCTATAATTCACGAAATATTCTCCGCGCTTGCGTCTGCCGTCTTCTACCTTGCCCTTATATTCAAAATACCCACGCTCTATAACTCCAAAAGACTGTAGAAGAGTTTCAAATTCATCAGCCTTAGAGAAAACTTTTAAATTTTTACCATCCAAATCTATATTGTGATTCATAAATAAATTATATCATATTTTTTACTATTTTTGAACAAAGATACTCCCAAAGAAATAAGGATTGGAACAAACAAAAATTTCAAATTCTAGACAATTCAGTAATAGAAGCGAGTGTGTTGCTTTAGGATAGGAATTTCTCCGTTTCTGCACTAAACACAATTCTTATTAAAATCATCTCGCAGTGTCTTAGTAGCCTGCGCCTGTTCTTGACTTGTAGAAGCACTGCCGCACGGGAACATAAGCCCGCGTGTAGAGCTTATAATGCACCTACTTGGATCAATGCCACTTGCTAAAAATTCGTTTACCTTACCACCTTGTGTACCTATCCCCGGCACAAGATACAATGCGTTACTATCTTTTGTAAGCTCTATAAACTTCATAAATTCAGGATCATCTTTTGTATATGTGCCACCAACCACAAACCCATCCACACCAGCAACAAGACCGCGCTCTACTCGTGACTCCCAAAGCGCTTTACCATCTTCATCTTTGAAGTTCATTTCTGTCTTATATTCTGGGTTACTCATAAGCCCCATTGTGATTACTGCTATATTATTCTTGTTACCAGATTCTATTAACCCCTCCATATTGCCAGCATACGGAGCAATTGTTACACAATCAAATCCTAATTCTTTATAATCATATATGTAAGAGTCGCTTGTAGAGCCAATGTCAGAAACTTTAGCATCTATTATTGTTAGTAAGTTTAACTCTTGCGCCACCCCAGTTATTTCCTTTAGTATTGCTCTACCGTCCACGCCACCAAAATACCCAGCATTTGGTTTGATACATACAATATACGGTGCGACTGTTTCTATAAAATCCAAACACCACTCTAATTTACCTACTCCCTTTGGCAAGCCTTTATCTCCTCGCCCCATCTGGAATACAGCAGGGTCAAGTCCAGCACAAATGTTACTCCCCTTCTCTTTACGAAGTTCATGCCATTTTTGTATAAAATTTATCATCCTGTGCATATTAACATGTTGACAAATAAATTCTACCGTTTACAATACAATTTTAATGGATCCAGAAAACAGCCCAAAGAAACAATCTCTGATTGAAACACGAGGTTGTCGCGATGTTTCCTTTTTGGATCTTTGCTCAATTGATCAAGTTACAAAAAAAGATCTTGTACTTATATATGATATTGCCCGCAAATTCCGAGAATATAAAACCTACAAAATCAATTTCAACAAAGGCAATTCACTGGTTAACGCATTCTTTGAGTCATCAACTCGCACTATGGCGAGTTTTGATTTATCCGCCAAGCAACTCTCAATGGATACAACTGCAGTAGGTAGCAACTGCTCTATTAAAAAAGGTGAGAGTTACATAGACACTATACAAACCGTTGATGCAATGAATGTAAAGGTTATTATTATACGCACCAAAGAGTCTGGAGTACCGGAAATGTTAGCACGGCATACCAGTGCAAGTATTATTAACGCAGGGGACGGGTGGCACGAACACCCTACTCAGGCACTTCTTGATGGGCTCACAATGCTTGATTATTTTAATTCCACAAACTTAAAAGGCAGGACTGTAACAATAGTAGGTGATATTATGCACTCGCGCGTGTTTGGCTCACTGGTGCGCCTACTTAAAAAGTTGGACGCAACAGTGCGTGTGGCAGCTCCGGAGACTATGATACCAAAGCACGCAAACAAATTTGGTGTGAACCTTTACTATAATGTAGAAGAAGCTATTAGAGGGGCAGATATTGTGTATGCACTGCGAGTGCAAAAAGAGCGTGGAGCAAACGGATTTATACCAAGTCTTCGTGAATATTCAAAGATGTTCGGTATATCGCGTGCTCGCTTAGATCTCGCTAAGAAAAATGCGATACTTATGCATCCAGGGCCAATTACTCGTGATATTGATGTACATTCTGCCCTTTCGGTCGTAGATAAACAATCACATATTTTACAACAAGTGGAGAATGGTGCCTCTGTGCGCAAGGCATTGCTCTGGCTCATTGGTAATCGCTACGATGGCAAAGTCAAATCTTATAAAAAAATCTAATATGGCAACACTTCTGATAAAAAACGGACACTTAATAGACCCGAAAAATAATGTAAATAGCAAAAGAGACTTGTTTATAAATAATGGTAAGGTAATTGAAGTTGGCAGAAATTTAAAACACAAAGCTAGCAAAATAATTGATGCAAAAGGTCTAATTATTACTCCTGGGTTGATTGATATGCAAGTGCATATGCGAGAACCAGGTCGTGAAGATAGAGAAACAATAGAGACAGCGTCTAAAGCTGCCGTGGCAGGTGGTATAACATCAGTGGTTGCAATGCCTAATTCAACACCCGTTGCTGATAATCAAACTGTTATTGAGTTTATAATAAAACGCTCTCGTGAACTTAATTTAATAAATGTATATCCGTCTGGTTCTATTACTAAAAATCAAGATGGGGAAACACTCGCAGAAATAAATGAAATAAAAAATTCTGGTGCAGTCGCTATTACTGATGACGGTGTTGATATACAAAACGAAGGCGTACTGAAGCGCGCGCTTGAATATGCAAAAACATGCGACATGCTACTGATGAGCCACTGCGAAACTGATGATTTAACAGAAGATGGTGTTATGCACGAAGGTTGGGTATCCACACAGCTAGGACTCCCTAGTGTACCCGTCATTTCAGAAGATTTAGCAGTGTATAAAAATATTTTAGCTGCGGAGGAGACTGGTGCGAGATTGCATCTACTTCATAATTCAACCAGTGGGGCAATACGCGCAATACGCGAAGCAAAAAAGAGGGGCGCAAAAAATATTACTGCCGAGGTTTCAGTGCAGCATTTTGCACTCACTGATGAAGAATGCTTCGGTTATAATACAAATGCAAAAATGTACCCACCATTACGCTCTGCGGATCATGTAAAGGCTGTAATCAAGGGTATCCGAGACGGCACCATAGATGCATTCACTACTGACCATGCTCCACATATAGAACCAGATAAACTAAAATCATTCTCCGATGCAGCATATGGATCAACTGGTGTTGAAACAAGCTTCGCAGTGATGAATACTTATCTAGTAAAGCAGAAACATATTGACCTTAAAACAGGAATACAAAAAATGACGCAAGGACCTGCAGAAATCCTGCGCATAGATGAGAAAAAAGGACATTTATCAGTTGGTGCTGATGCAGATATTGCAATTTTTGATGTAAATAAAAAATGGATAGTAGATCCAAGTAAAGGGCAATCAAAAGGTAAAAACTGTATTTTCAACGACAAAGAGCTAACAGGAAAAGCAATCCACACGATAGTAGGTGGCATCGTAAAAATGTCCAACGAAAAACTAATCTAAAAAAAACACAAGCAAGGCTTTGGTGTTAGTAATTTCTTAAGTAATCAGCATTATCATGCATGCGTATCTTCTCTAGTGCTTTTGCTTCTATCTGCCTTATACGCTCGCGAGTAACTCCGAACATTCTGCCAACATCTTCAAGTGTGTAACATACCCCGTCATCCATTAAACCATTTCGTAGTATGAGTATTCTCCTCTCTTTATCTGAGAGTGAGTCCAGTGCCTCATCTATATGCTCTGATAGGATCCTGTTTATTGCTTTCTTATCTGGCATGTCTGCCCTTGCATCTGCTATAAAGTTACCGAGTGTAGACTTATCATCATCATCTCCAACAGGAGACTCAAGCGAAACTGTAGATTGACTAATAGACTCTATATGATGCACTTTTTCAATATCTAAATTCATCTCTGCTGCTATCTCCTCTGGGACTGGGTCGCGCCCTAAGTATTGGTTAAGTTCGCGAACCTTTTGCTTATACTTTGCAATTGTCTCAACCATGTGGACAGGTATACGAATAGTACGAGACTGATCTGCAAGAGCGCGTGTAATTGCTTGGCGTATCCACCATGTAGCATATGTACTAAATTTATACCCTTTTGTATGGTCAAATTTATCCACAGCTTTAAATAGCCCAAGGTTACCCTCTTGTATAAGATCCAGTAATGTAAGATCACTAGAACGCCCAATATATTTCTTTGCTATAGACACAACAAGACGCAAGTTAGAACGCGCCAGTATGTTACGAGCTTCATCGTCTCCATCAAGAATCCTCTGAGCAAGCTCACGCTCTTGCTCTGCAACTAGTAGTGGATATTGCCCAATCTCTCGTAAATACATCTGTACAGAGTCTTTAGAAGAGTCGGTGCCAAACTTCTTTTTTAGCAGTGGTGTGTCCTTTTCTTCAGTGCCAAGCATACCACCACTTTCAAGTACATCTACCCCAGCAGCAGAGAAGCGTTCATACATTTCCTCCAAGAATATTACATCGTCCTCTATACGAGGAAATTCACTCAAAATTTCATCATAAGTAACATATCCTCGCTCATTGCCTTTTAAAAGTAGCGCGTCTGCTCGCTTATCTACATCCGTCTTTTTACTTCTTTTTACAGTTTTTGTTCGTTTTTGAGCAGTTTTTTTTATAGTTTTTTTAACTTGCTTCTTAACTGCTTTCTTCTTAATGGTCTTTCTCGTGGCCTTTTTAAGTGGTTTTTTAATTATCTTCTTTTTTTGTACAGCACTAGACACAACTTTTGTCTTTGTCTTTCTTTTTTTGATTTTAACAGTTGTTGTTTTCTTTTTCACAACTTTCTTTTTTGTTTTTTCTTTTTTTGTTACCATATTAAAATACCAGCTAAATACACCATACAACCTGTATGGTGATTTATAACCTCGGTACAGGTAAATATAGCCTTTCTAGTGAGAAAAGCAATAGGGTTATACACTTTTTTGCGTTATAATCAAATTTATGCAACAAGAGATAAGTAATTATATATTCAGAGAATTACTACCTGAAGAAGATTTCAATCCAATAAAATTAAACGGCTTGGCACAATTTACTCAAGCTGACTTTTATGGGAAGTGGCAAGCAAATCTTGGTAAAGAGGTTCGCAGATTTTTAATTTCAAATGGTAATTCCCCGCTACTATATATGCAAATAATAAAATGCAAACTACCATTGGGTAAAATATTCTACACCTGCCCGTATGGTCCAATCTACAAAGACGGGTGTCTCACTGCAAGGTTACTGGAATTTTTAAAACAAAATTTACAGAATATATTAAAAACACGCAATACAGTCTTTACTCGTCTTAACTTCTCTCCAGCAATTACAACAGAGCAAGATAAACTTATAAGTAACATGTTTACAAGTGTACATTGGACATCCACGCATGCTACGGCCTTTCAACCACAACGCGAATGGTTCTTGCCACTCCATAAGAGTGAGGAGCAAATTTTAGCAAATATGCATCAAAAGACTCGCTACAATATAAGACTTGCAGAGCGCAGGGGTATTGTTGTAGATGTGCTTTCATCAAACTTCACTAAGTATATTGATACATTCTATGATTTACAATCCATAACTGCCAAACGCAATGGATTTAATTTACATTCTAAAGAGTACTACAAATCTGTACTGGAATACTGCGAGCAAGACACAAACAGCTATCTCGCTGTCGCGCGTCTCGGCGATCAAGTCCTTACTATGAATTTAGTAGTAGTATATGGAGAGATTGCTATGTTTGTCTTTGGTGGGTCAAGTAACGAACATCGCAATCTTATGCCAAGCTATCTCACGCATTGGGTATGTGTTAAGCATGCAAAAAGTCTTGGCATGAGATACTATAACTTTGGTGGATATTTTGACAAAAACGGCCCCCGTGTAAAGCAAGCTACACTGAAGAAGCGCTCACAATACTCAGTATTTAAACGCAAATTCGGTGGCTTCGCATTTGAACATTCAAACCCATTTGATCTGGTACACAACAGACAATGGTACACGGCATATATACTATATAAATTTTTTAGGCATGTTTAATCACATGTTAAACCGTAACTTACCATCGCGCGTCTTCCTCATTGATTTTAATGTACTTAGATTTATAACACTTCCATATTACCATTGACGAGTATGTTTATTGTGATTGTTGCACTTGAGGGTTTAGGTTAGGACCTTGATTGACAAAAAAAATATCTATGTTGTGGACGGGTACAAGACATTGCAATATAAACAAAGTCTGCTATCATTGTCGTAATGAGATTTGAAGGACCACCAAAATCTACACCACCACAAGAACAGCAACCTGATGCAGAGGAGGCGCTGTCGCAAGAGCAGCAACCTGTTGTTGGAGAAAAAGATGCAGAGCATCAAAAGAGTATTGATACTTATATTAGAGTGAGGAACGCCGTAGACAAACAATCTGGATATGATAAAGTAGCTATATTAGAAGATTATTTGGAAGCTGGGTCTGAAAAAAACGATTTTGATACCTTCACAGCAACACTTGATTGTTTGACACTTGTTTCAAATGAACAGATGTCTCACTTGTTGTGGAATGCTCTTGTCCGATCCTTTCAAAATGAACGCTTACTTACTGTCGCAATTAGTTATATAAACAGGATTGCTAAAGTTATTAAAGATCATGATGAAATTAGTCGCGTAAACAGGATTGCTAAAGGTATTAAAGAAGATGATAAAGATGATAAAGATGATAAAGATGATAAAGATGATAAAGATGATAAAGATGATAAGGATGATAAGGATGATAAATTTAAGTTAAAGTTTTTAAGAAGTGCGCTATCTAATGCAACTCCTTCAGTAGATGTTTATAATGAGGCACTATCAGTTAATTTTAAAGAAACTACTAAAGATTATTTAGAAATAATGAAACAATATGCTGATAAGATAAATAGTACTATAGATGATGTACAAGATAGAGTATCTTTTTATAGGGCTCCATCATATGAGGAATATTTTAATGAGCTCAATACAGCAAAAGATATTGACGACAAGACTAGATTAATGACAGATATAATTAGAAAGTTATCTGTTTCAGATATTAACAATAGTGACACTGTTAATGAGTTTAAACAAAATATAGATAAATTTTTTGAAGGTAGTGTTAGGGACAAATTACAGGATGAATTGACTAAACGATTTAATAAGTATAGACTGGTGAATATGTTGGTGGAAATTAAAAAAGGAGAATCAGGAATAGGCTATGTTCAAAGAACCTATAGTTAGTTTACAGTTAAAGAACTTAGCGTAGACAGCAGACATATTCACAGAGAATACTTGCATAGAAACTTCTATTCTAGTTTTTCAAAAGAACAAAGATTGATTTTAATGTACTTAGATTTGTAAATTAAGCAGACATAAAACTTTCAATTTGTAGCGAAGCTACAATGCATTCTCGGCGAGTTGTTTATGTAGTTTATTACATTCTTCCACAAGCTTTGCCACCATTTTCTCGTCATTTTCTGCCTCTGCCTTGCGCATATTTATTATTGCGATATTTAGCTTTTCCTCCAAGGTATTCCTTCGCAAATGTGCTAAGAAGTTTTCAACATCGCTCGCGAGCTCCTTATCGTTATTGTAAGTTTCCTCCAACACAAACACTAGCTCATCTCGCCCGTCTATTGTACTTAATACATTGTTGAGCTCATCTTTCCCGAGTATTGCAGTCAATTTTTGCTTTAACTTTTCATCTTTTTTCCATATATATATACTTGCCAGCTTTTCTGCGAGAGTTGCATTATTATTCTCTATAGAGTTGGGTTTTGGTTCTGGAGCATTTTGCGAAGTTACCGTAGTAGCCTCCGCAGGTTCAGCTTTAGCTAAAGATTCTTTTACCGCTTCTTCAGAAGTGCCCAAGTTTGCAGCTATTTTTTTTATAAAATGCTCTTTATCTATTGCACTCTGTATAAGGTTTAGGTATGGTACTACCTCTCTTTCAACAATGAGCTTGAACTTCCTCTCGTCGCTGTTTCTAGCTCTGTATAAATCAAGTAAAAATTCTATTATATGCTTGGAGTTGCGTACCATACCCTTCCATGTCTCAACCCCTCCATCTGCTTTTATAATCTCTGCTGGGTCGCTACCGATAGGCATTTGTACTACTTTTACATCAAATCCATTTTGGAGTGCGAGTTTTGCGCTCTTGGTAGCGCTAGCAAGACCTGCATCATCAGCATCAAGGGCAAGTACAAGATTCTTGGACATTCTAGAAATAAGTATTATATGCTCACCAGTAAGTGCAGTACCAGAGATTGCAACTGTATTGCTGTAACCAGCCTGATGACTCGCAAGTAAATCTATTTGCCCTTCTACCAAAATTGCAAAATCATTACGGCGTATTGATTGTTTTGCTCTACCGAATCCATACAGAACCTTAGACTTATTATAAAGTGGAGTCTCAGGTGAATTTATATACTTAGCAATCTGCGCAGTAGGTTGTTCTGAGTTTACTTTAGGGCTTAATTCAAAAATACGACCAGAAAATGCAACAATCCTACCAGAGGAATCTGCAATAGGAAACATAATACGCGAACGAAATCTATCATAATAACCTCCACTCTTCTCCGGCACTTGGCTTGAACCTGTTGAACGACTAATTATTAGTCCGGCCCTCTCTATCTGCCTATCACTGTAGCCACTCTGGCTTAAATGTTTGTGTGTAGCATCCCAAGAATCATCTGCAAAGCCAATTCTAAAACTATTTATTGTCTCTTGCGTAAGTCCCCTGCTCTTTAGATACTTCTTTACTTTGCTGTTTTTCGCAATGTTATTCTGGAAGAATTCTGTAGCATATTCCATAAGTTCAAAGAGTCTGTCTTTTTCATCAGTCTTCTGCTTTGACTTTGCATCGTACTTTATTTCAACTCCTGCTTTATCTGCCAGTACTCTGAGCGCGCCCTTAAAGTCTATACCCTCAATAGCTTCAATAAAAGAGAATATGTCGCCACCAACACCGCATCCAAAGCAATGATAGGTTTGGCGTGTTGGGCTAATAATAAAGCTTGGTGTACGCTCATTATGGAATGGACAATTCGCTTTCATATTCTGCCCTGCGGGTTTTAATTTTACATATTGAGATACAACCTCCTCTATGCTTAGCTTATCTTTTATTTGTTCTACTGTGCTTGACATAATCACATTCTACACTACCAAGCATAACATATAAAATTATTTTATATGTAAATGACTTTTACCGCGCTAACAGTAGTGCTATCGTCCTGCAATCTCATTTGGTAATATGTTTATTGTGATTGTTGCACTTAAGGGTTTAGGTTAGGCATAAGCTTGCCTTTTTCTACTCCTATAATATATAATGTATGCATTATTATAATTATTAGTTAATAAATATATTATGAGTATTGAAAAACCACAACAACGCTCGCAAACAGGTCCGGCTGGCAAACAGGAGCAGGAGGGGGGATTGAGTTTAACGATAGAACTTACAGACACTCCTATATCCGACGTAATAAGGATATATCGTGATACACCAGAACACGATGAAGGCAAGCGGGCGGAAGTACTAGACATGTGGAAAAAGTTATCTGAAGAAGAAATCGAAGCTGCATCCAACCTTGAAGAGGCAATAAGGGCGCGTGGAAATGTGCCCACTACAAAACTCGCAAATCTAGCATCTGCTAAGTGGGAAGAATTATTCGCAGAAGAAGACCTACCTCTAACTAACTTTGACGAAGCCAAAAAGGCGTTAGGATTCGCGCCACCAGGTGGAGACAATTATAAAAAAATACTAAATATGATGATAGGTTTTGCACCCGACATTGACGAGCTCAAAAAAATATTCAAAAATCCTGAACTGACCCAAGAAATGCGTGAGGAGGCATTGCTTAGAGGTAATGCACTCACCAAACAATTCCTAGAATCCTAAGTAGTAAAACAAAAGCCAATGTCTATCTGTTTTTATATATAGCAGTGACTTTAATATTTTATAGTTATATTTTAACACTTAGTAGATAAACTTACACATATCACAGAATGGCTGGCTGAATAGATTCGCGCTAAAGTTTTGATATCTTCTCTTCTTTGCAGTCTATTTTATTGTGAAGAATTTATCAGCTGAGGAGTACTATATGTATTAGACTAATACATTACTTATAACCTATCAATATATAATTTCTCACCCAAGCGAGATATGCTTAATCTTTCTTATCCGAGATTAAATCAACATATCGGGTTGGCGTGCTCGCTTTGCCGAGTCAGCGCTGGAAATATCGGTTTACCAAGATTTTATTTTATATTTTTATTCTTCTTCTAGCTCTTCGGCTTCGGATAGTTGCTCTTGGAGCTTGGTTATCATCGCATGCTTATTGCTACCTTCAAACCCAGTACCAGCAGGAATAATACGACCAACTATAACATTCTCGTTTAAGCCACGCATGTTATCCACAGAGCCACGAATAGCAGCCTCTGTAAGCTTGCGTGTAGTATTCTGGAATGAAGATGACGATAGCCAACTATTACGAGTAAGTGATGTTTCTGTAATGCCTGTTACTAAATCCTCTGCTGTAGCAAGTACACCACCCTCTGCTTTAGTGCGAGCATTCTCAGTATCTAACTCTGAAACTTCTACAATCTGCCCCACAAAAAGTCTTGTGTCGCCTATTGTCTTAATCTTACGACGACTAAACATCTGACGAACTATAACCTCTAAATGCTTGCGAGAGATGCCTACTCCTTGTAATTCATAAATTTTTGTAATCTCTGTAATTATGTATTCTTGTGCAGTAACTTTACCAGCGTATTTAAATAATTCTGGTAACTCTACTGAGCCATCTGTAAGAAATTGTCCCTGCAGAACCGCATCACCCTCCTTAACTACAAATCTACGCATTGGAGATATTTTATATTCTGTCTCTCTCTTTTTTATCTTGCTTGTGTCAGTAGCCGGCAATAAGCGTAAGAACTTCTCATCAGCATTGTCTATTATCTCAGCAACTACTCCATCTATACGCGCTACGGCAGCAGGACTTTTTGGTATACGCCTATCAAATACCTCTTCAACTCGTGGCAAACCTTGAGTAACATCTCCCCCCAAGACTGCGGTACCACCGGCATGTTTTGTATTCATTGTAAGTTGTGTACCCGGCTCACCTATGGCTTGCGCTGCCACAGTACCAACCGCCTCACCAATATTAACCATCTCGTTTGTAGTAATGTCGTGCCCATAACAGTGCTGACATACTCCAATCTTAGTCTCACATGTCATTGGAGAGCGTACTACCACTTCATCCAGACCAAGACTATTTATCTTCTCCATGTCTGATGTAAGTACTATATAACCCTTTTTAAATATTACTTTGCCTTTACTATCTTTTACATCTTGAGCTAACATTCTGCCCTTCATGTTGCGCCCAAGTGGTACCTCAATACCAAGAGTATTTATACGAGACAGTGCTACACCGCCCTTTGTAGTACAATCTTCCTCTGTAACAGTTACATCTTGTGCGACATTAAACAGCCTGCGTGTAAGATAACCAGCTTGAGCAGTCTTGAGTGCTGTATCAGCAAGACCCTTCCTAGAACCGTGAGTGGTAATAAAATACTCAATAGGTGTAAGACCCTCTTTGTACGAAGATATAACAGGTGTCTCAATAATATCTCCCTTTGGAGATTGTATAAGACCTTTCATGCCTGTCATTTGTGTCAATTGACCAAGCGAACCACGAGCACCAGAAACGATCATATCGTTTACACTACCGTGCTCCTCAACAGAGGTTGACACCTCTGACTCTATGTCTATTTTTACCTTTTGCCACAGCTCTATCGTCATGCGGCGGCGCTCATCGCTTGAAAGCAGACCCTCATTATACTGCTCTTGCAAAAATTTTACAGTCTTCTTAGCCTCGTCTATTATCTTAACTTTTTTGTTTGGTACTGATATGTCTGTCATACTATAGGTAACACCAGAGTGCATTGCATATTTAAAGCCGAAGTCCTTGATCTTATCTAGAATTGATGGCATGCCATCAAGGCCGTACATGGCTATAAGCTCATCTATAAGCGCAGACATCTTGCGATTATCTATAGTCTCATTGATAAATTGGAAATCTTTAGGTAAAACTGAATTAAATAGAAGTCTACCAACTGTAGTCTCAAATAACTCACCACTGAACTCTTTATACTTCTCATGTGTCCCTGGTAAGACTTTTATCTTCGCGCGGAAGTCCACTACATCATAGTCATATGCATTAATTGCGCTGTTGGTAGAGTCAAATATTTTATCTTCTCCTTTCGCGCCATCTACCAATTTAGTCATCCAATATATGCCTAGTATCATGTCCTGACGAGCATTTGTTGTTACATCTCCATTGCCTGGTTTAAGTATGTTTTTGCTTGAAGACATAATCTCTCGTGCTTCTGCTTGAGCCTCCTGCGATATAGGCACATGCACTGCCATCATGTCTCCATCAAAGTCTGCATTAAATGCCTCACATACTAGCGGATGTACCTGTATAGCATTGCCCTCAATAAGGACAGGGCGAAAGGCCTGTATACTCTGACGGTGTAGCGTAGGAGCACGGTTAAGCAGTACATACTTGTTTTTAATTACCTCTTCAAGTATTGCCCATACTTCCGGTATGCCATCTTCTATAAGTCTACCTGCTCCGCGTATATTGTGTGCTATCTCACGCTCAAGTAACCCCGCAATTACAAAAGGTCTAAATAACTCTAGCGCCATATGCTTTGGTAATCCACATTGATCTAACATTAGGTCTGGACCGATAACAATGACGCTACGCCCTGAATAATCTACGCGTTTGCCAAGTAGATTCTGACGGAAGTAACCTTGCTTACCTTTCAGATAGTCCGCTAAACTCTTAAGCTGGCGCTTGCGCTGACCACCTACTGAGAATGCGGTATTTGCCCTACGAACAGAGTTATCCAAAAGCGCATCAACAGCTTCTTGTAAGATACGCTTCTCATTACGCAAGATAACATCTGGCGCGTATATGTTCTTTAACTTTTTAAGACGATTATTACGATTTATTACTCTCCTGTACAAGTCGTTTATATCCGATGACGCATGGCGCCCACCCTCAAGTGCTACCATTGGCCTGAGTGCGGGTGGAATTATTGGCAAATGCACAATGAACATCCATTCTGGGCGTACTCCTGACTCTATCATTCCGTCTACCAGCGCGATACGCTTTTGTAACTTTGCTCTCTCTGTTGAGCCAGCATTGTCGTACTTTTGATGCAATTCCTCGCTAAACTTATATAAATCTAAGCTTTTAAATATATCGTATACTGCCTCTGCACCCACACGAGCCTCAAACATCGCTCCATATTTAACTGCAAACTTGTGATAAGATGCCTCATCTAATACTGTGTTTAGAGTTATACTTTCTATCTCCTTCTTAGCTTCTACTGCAAACTCTTTAAGTTTCTTTTTTGTTTTATCGTCTGTTGCACTAGCAACCTTCGTTTTAAACTCACTGTCTAAATCTTTAAGTAATGACTCTTTTTCAGTCTCAGAAATACTTGTTATTATATAACCCGCAAAATAAACAACCTTCTCTACATCTACAGTAGACAAGCCTAGTAGCAAAGCAATGCGTGAAGGTATCCCGCGTAAAAACCATATATGTGCAACAGGAGTTGCAAGCTCTATGTGTCCCATACGCTCGCGACGCACAACAGAGCGAGTAACCTCTACACCACACTTCTCACACTCTATACCTTTAAAGCGTATACCACGGTACTTGCCACAGTAACACTCAAAGTCTCTCTCTGGGCCAAATATTTTTTCATCAAATAAACCATTCTTCTCTGGTCTTTGTGTACGATAATTTATAGTTTCAGGTTTTGTAACCTCGCCACGAGACCACTCTATTGTCTTTTCCGGGCTTGCAAGCATTATACGCACTTTCTCAAAATCTGAAATTAAACGTTCTTTGTTTTTTTGTTGAACCATAATGATATTATTTTTCTTCTTCTTTTAAAAGTTCTACATCCAGTGAAAGACCTCTCAAGTGCCTAATAAGCACATTGAATGTTGCGGGAATGTTTGTGTGCTTTACTCGCTTGCCTTTGACAATTGCGTCAAATGCTGCTGAGCGACCCATAACATCATCGGACTTTATTGTAAGTATTTCGCGCAAGGCATAAGCAGCACCATATCCTAAGAATGCCCACACTTCCATCTCTCCAATACGCTGACCGCCGTTCTGTGCCTTCCCCCCTAGTGGCTGCTGTGTTGTAATAGAATACGGACCAATTGAGCGCATATGTATTTTGTCTTCTACCATGTGGTGTAACTTCAAAATATACATGTTGCCAACTGCTGTTTTCTGATCAAACTTATTACCAGTACGACCATCATAAAGTTGTATCTTACCAGATTCATCATAACCAGCCTCTTTAAGCTCACTTAATATCTCATCTTCTGAAGTGCCAGAAAACGGAGGCACGATAGCTTGGTAGCCAAGAGACTCTGCCGCAAGTCCTAAATGCATTTCTAATATTTGCCCTAAGTTCATACGAGATGGCACACCAAGTGGTGTAAGTATTATATCAATTGGTTTACCATCTACTGCATATGGCATGTCCTCCTCCGGTAATATCCTAGATATAACGCCTTTATTACCATGACGCCCTGCTAACTTGTCTCCTACTGAAATGTTGCGTAACTGCGCTACTTCAATATGGATTCTCTTAATAATACCACTCTCCAGTTGGTCGCCATTCTCACGAGAGAATATGCGTACTCCAATAACCCTACCCTTCTTACCTGCTTCAACTCGTAGCGATGTGTCTTTTACATCTTTTGCTTTATCACCAAAAATACTGCGAAGAAGTCTCTCCTCAGGAGTTAACTGTGTCTCACCTTTTGGTGTAACTTTACCTATAAGTAAATCTCCAGGACGGACTTCAGCACCTACGCGCACTATACCTTCTTCGTCTAAGTTGCGTAGCTTAACCTCGCCAACATTCGGTATGTCGCGTGTCGTAACCTCAGAACCAAGCTTTGTATCGCGTACATAACACACGAACTCCTCAACATGAACGGTTGTAAATTTAGAATCCCTAACAAGTCTTTCTGATATAACAATAGCATCTTCGTAGTTTGATCCAGCCCAAGACATAAATGCCACTCTCATATTTTGTCCTAGTGCTATTTGCCCGTTGTGTGAAGATGTTGTATCTGCAAGCACTGTTCCAACGCTTACCTTCTGACCAATGTTTACAGAGACGCGCTGATGGAACATAGACATGTTGTTTGTACGAGAGAAGTTTATAAGTGGGTACTCAAGCTCTTTACCTTTTGAATTTTTAACAACTATCTTGCGTGCATCCACATAAGTAACAGTGCCGGCCTCAGTAGCTATTACTAACCTACCAGAGTCGCGTGCAGCCTCCTCCTCAATACCTGTTGCAACATAAGGCACCTCAGGTAGGATACATGGCGTAGCCTGCTTCTGCATGTTAGAACCCATAAGTGAGCGGTTTGCATCATCATGCTCAAGGAATGGTATCATGGTTGTAGCAACAGAAAATGCTTGGTTGGTAGCAACCTCCACAAAATCTATATCGTTGCGTAATACATATTTGGGCTCACCAGCTACACGCACTTCTACTGTGTCTTCTTTTATTTTGCCTTTATTATCTAAACTCACTGCGGCGTGTACTATTTTATACTTCTCCTCCTCCATGGCATTGAGGAAGACTATCTCGTCTGTAACTTTACCATTACGCACTCTCGCGTATGGAGTCTCAATAATTCCAAACTTATTTATGCGTGCGTGTACAGCAAGGCGTAATATAAGTCCAATGTTTTGACCTTCAGGAGTTTGTATCGGGCAAAGCCTACCGTAGTGACTGGTGTGCACATCACGGACATCAAAACTCGCACGCTCTCGCGTAAGCCCGCCAGGGCCAAGCGCACTAAGAGTACGCAGATGCTCTAACTCACCTAGGATGTTGTTTTGATCCATAAACTGTGATAGCTGGTTTGTAGAGAAGAATTCTATAATAGACGCGTAGAATGGGCGCGGATTCATAAACTGTACAGGCATGTTTACATCTGGATCTACTGTAGACATTCTATCTTGTATGTTGCGCTTCATGCGACTCATACCTATGCGTACTTGATGCTTCATCATTTCACCTACATAACGCACACGCCTAAATCCGAGGTGATCTATATCGTCCGGCTCTGCTCCTTTTGTATTATTTAGTGTTATGATGTTGCCAACTATCTTTATTATGTCGCCTTGTGATAGTATCTGCCCCTCTAGATCCTTCTCTTTCATAGATAAGTCAAAGCGTTGATTGAAACGATATCGCCCAACACGCGACAAGTCATACCTCTCTTTGCTAAAAAGAGATACTACAAATTCGCGAGCGTTCTCTTTAGTTGCCAAGTCTCCATCACGCAATCTCTTATAAACTTCAACATATGCATCCTCGGTAGTTCCGGCAGTATCTAGCTCCATTGTGGTATTTATTACTTCTTCGGCACCTTCGGTGTCTTTAAGAGCTTTAATCATCTGCTTCTCAGTTTCTAGCCCGAATACACGCAATAGCGAAGTTACAGGGAATTTGCGCTTTCTATCTATTTTTACATACATTGCACCGTCTGGCTCCATCTCTAGCTCAATCCAAGCACCACGCGCTGGTATTATTTTAGCTCCGAAATAATTTAATCCTTTAATGTTGTTAGTAAGGAAGAATACGCCATATGAGCGAGCAAGCTGTGGAACAATAACACGCTCAACACCGTTTATAATAAATGTGCCATGTTCTGTCATGAATGGGAAATCGGCAAGGAATATTTCTTGAATTTTGGTCTCTTTAGTTATTTTATTGTTTAGTTTTGCTTGTACTTTAAGTGGTATACTATATGTAAGACGCTTGTACTTTGCGTAGTGCTCGTCAAAGCTTGGCTTGCCAAAAGAGTATTTAGATATGTCTAGTGAGAACTTTTTACCTGTGTAGTCATCAATGGGTGAGAATTCGTTAAAAACTTCTCTAACCCCTTCCTCTATGAGTTGCTTAAAAGATTCCTTCTGATCTCGTACAAGGTCAGGTATTTCTATAAGTGGTTTTCTTGATAGTCCAAATTGTTTCTTTGGTAGTGTTTTATTTTGCATAAAAAAATTTAATCTCAAAAGTCCACCTTAGAGGCGATTCTGAAATTGTAAAATTGCGTAAATATTAAACTTACCTAAGTACACTACCAACACTCAATCAATTAAGATAAGATTGCGCCATTATACAGACTCTGTTAGAGATGTCAACATCTTTCATGTTGATAACTATCTGCTCAATAAACTACCCACTTCTCGTCAAGAATTTCGTGGATTTGTTTTTTGTCTCTTATTAAATGTAGCTATAATATATTCATGTACTAGTACAACGATACATCAATCCAACTTACTTAGTGACTAGGCTATTGGGTTTTATTTATTTTGTAAGTTTGGTTT
>PJEL010001569.1_pt1 | contig 22650 bp, 15 predicted proteins | sample 1853271 | NCBI WGS metagenome assembly PJEL01 (sample SAMN08108733, study PRJNA415343) | Invertebrate metagenome, whole genome shotgun sequencing project. | host: Globobulimina | place: Sweden: Gullmar Fjord | collected 2015-08
TCTATGGGAACTGGTCTATATACTCCAGGTGACTTTAAAGATAACTGTGGTTTTGGTTTGATTGCCCATTTAGAGGGCCAAACTAGCCATAAGTTGTTAGAGACGGCGATTAACTCCCTAACCTGCATGACCCACCGTGGTGGTATCGCTGCAGATGGTAAGACCGGTGACGGCTGTGGGATGTTAATTCAAAAGCCAGACTCATTCTTGCGTATAGTCGCGCAAGAGCAGGGCATTATTTTGCCAGAACAATATGCCGTTGGTATGTTGTTTATGGATCTTGACGACGCTATCTATGCGCAGCAAAAAGCTGAGCTGGAAAAAGCGATGTCAGAGCAAGGCTTGAAGGTATTAGGGTGGCGCGATGTGCCAACTAATAACGACTGCCTAGGTCCAATGGCGATTGATTGTTTGCCACGCTTCGAGCAAGTATTTATTGCTGCTGATGAAGCTCAAAACACGGAAGCCTTAAGCAGCGAAGCTTTTGGCGTTAAGTTGTTTTATGGCCGCCGCTTTGCAGAAAAAGCATTAATTCAATTTCCAGATTTTTACATCGCTAGTTTGTCTGAAAGTGTATTGTCATATAAAGGCTTAACTATGCCTGTTGACTTGCCTGCATTTTTCTTAGATTTAGCGGATGAGCGTTTGGAAACGGCTATTTGTGTTTTCCACCAACGCTTCTCGACCAATACACAGCCGCGCTGGCCTTTGGCTCAGCCGTTCCGTATGTTGGCGCACAATGGTGAAATTAATACCATTAGTGGTAACCGCAACTGGTCTAACGCGCGTAGCAGTAAATTCCGCAGTGAATTATTACCGAATTTAGAGACTTTATCGCCAATCGTAAATACGACGGGTTCTGACTCATCCTCAATGGATAACATGTTAGAGCTTTTAGTGACCGGTGGTATGGGCTTGTTCCGTGCTGTGCGCATGATGATTCCGCCAGCGTGGCAGAATGTTGAAACCATGGATTCAGATCTACGTGCATTCTATGAGTACAACTCAATGCACATGGAACCTTGGGATGGTCCAGCAGGTTTAGTACTGACCGACGGTCGCTATGCTGTCTGTGGTCTTGACCGTAATGGTTTGCGCCCTTCGCGTTGGGTAATTACTAAAGACGGTTTCATTACTGTTGCCTCTGAAGTGGGTGTTCATGGCTATAAGCCTGAAGACGTTGTTTCTAAAGGTCGTGTTGGTCCGGGTGAAATTTTAGCCATTGATACTAAAAATGGCACCATCATGGATGCAGCCGCTGTTGATAATTTATTAAAGCAGCGTAAACCGTATAAAAAATGGCTTAAAGAAAATAGCGTTCGCATTGAATCGCGCTTGCAATTGCAAACGTTGAAAAAAGAACAGACGCTAACGGCTGATCAATTAAAAGCACATCAGAAGCTTCAATTGGTAAGCTTTGAAGAACGTGATCAAGTACTGCGCCCAATGGCAGAAGCAGGTCAAGAAGCGACAGGCTCAATGGGTGATGATACGCCGATGGCAGTATTGTCTCAGCGTGTACGTCACGTTGCTGATTTTTTCCGTCAGAAATTTGCTCAGGTAACAAACCCACCAATCGACCCATTACGTGAAGCAATTGTGATGTCGTTAGAGACATGCATTGGTGCAGAGAAAAACGTTTTTGATGAGCAACCAGACCACGCTGAACGTATTATTTTGACTTCGCCTGTGATTTCACCCTTGAAATTTCAAGGTTTGAAAAATACCGGTAATACTGCGTTTAAACACGTGACGATTAAGCTAGCGTACAAGCCTGAAGTAGGCTTGAAAGCCGCTATCGAAGCGGTATCTGCCGCCGCTGAACAGCATGTTCGTGATGGCGCAGTGATTTTGATCCTGAGTGATCGTGATGTTGCACAAGGTGAACTTGTAATCCCAGCCGCTATGGCGACGGGCGCTGTTCATCACCACTTAGTCGCTAAAAGCTTACGTTGTGATTCGAATATTGTTGTTGAAACGGGCGCTGCTCGTGATGCGCATCACTTTGCTGTATTGCTTGGCTTTGGTGCAACGGCTGTTTATCCATGGTTGGCCTACGATATTCTTGAAGATATGCACAACAGCAAAGAGTTGTTGGGTGATCCTCTTAAATCGCAGCAGAATTTCCGTAAAGGTATTCGTAAGGGCTTGATGAAAATCTTGTCGAAAATGGGCATTTCTACCATTGCTTCCTATCGTGGTTCGCAGTTGTTTGAAGCGATCGGTTTAAGCAAAGAAATTGTTGATTTATGCTTCGTTGGTGTTAGTAGCCGTATTGAAGGTGCAACCTTTGCTGATTTCCAAGAAGACTTGGAATGGGTTGAAAAAAATGCTTGGATCGCTCGTAAGCCACTAGAACAAGGTGGTTTATTGAAGTACGTACACGGTGGCGAATACCATGCGTACAATCCAGATGTTATCCAAAACATTCAGCAAGCTGTGCAGCAGAATGATCAAAAAGCTTACGATCGCTTTGCTGACTTGGTGAATAATCGCCCGGTCGCAACGATTCGTGATCTATTGGCGTTGCGCAAAGATGTTGAAGCGATTGATATCTCTGAAGTTGAACCTGTTAGCGAAATTTTCAAGCGCTTTGATACGGCGGCGATGTCTTTGGGAGCTCTTTCTCCAGAAGCACACGAAGCATTAGCAGAAGCGATGAATGAGTTGGGTGGACGTTCAAACTCAGGTGAAGGTGGTGAAGATCCTAAGCGTTATGGCACCAATAAAAACTCCAAGATCAAGCAAATTGCCTCTGGACGTTTTGGTGTAACGCCACACTACTTATCAAGCGCAGATGTATTGCAGATCAAAGTAGCCCAAGGCGCTAAGCCGGGTGAAGGTGGTCAGTTGCCTGGGGGTAAGGTTAATAACCTAATCGCTACGCTACGTTATTCGGTTCCTGGTGTGACATTGATTTCACCACCACCGCATCACGATATTTATTCTATTGAAGATTTAGCTCAGCTGATTTTCGATTTGAAGCAAGTGAACCCAACTGCGCTAGTGTCTGTGAAGCTAGTATCGGAGCCGGGTGTTGGTACGATTGCAGCGGGTGTAGCGAAAGCTTACGCTGACTTGATTACTATCTCTGGTTACGACGGTGGTACCGCGGCTTCACCATTAACCTCTATTAAATATGCTGGTTCCCCTTGGGAACTTGGTCTGGCAGAAGCGCATCAGGCATTACGTGCTAACGATTTGCGTGGCAAGGTTCGTGTACAGACGGATGGTGGTTTGAAATCTGGTTTAGATGTTGTTAAAGGCGCTATTTTAGGCGCTGAGTCCTTCGGTTTTGGTACCTTGCCAATGGTTGCTGTGGGGTGTAAATACTTGCGTATTTGTCACCTAAATAACTGCGCAACAGGCGTGGCAACGCAAAATGATAATTTGCGCGCTAAGCATTACATTGGTACTGCAGAAATGGTTAAAAACTATTTCTACTTCGTTGCTGAAGAAATTCGCAGCTGGATGGCCCAAATGGGTATCCGTACAATGGAAGAGCTCGTTGGCCGTACTGATCTTTTAGAAATGATCGAAGGTTCAACCTCTAAGCAGCGTAACTTAGACTTAACACCACTATTGGCTAACGATCATATTCCTGCTGACAAGCCTCATACGGTGAAAGTTGAGCGTAATGAACCGTTCGATAAAGCCTTATTAGCGGAAGAAATGGTACAGGCGACCATCGCTGTTATCGAAGCTAAGAAAGGCGGTGAGTTTAGCTTTAAAGTAACCAACTGCGATCGTTCTGTTGGTGCTCGTTTATCTGGTGAAATTGCTAAGCGCCACGGTAACCAAGGTATGGCAACTGCCCCTGTTAAGTTGAACTTAACCGGTACTGTTGGTCAGTCTTGGGGTGTTTGGAATGCTGGCGGTTTAGAAATGCGCCTTGAAGGCGACGCTAACGATTACGTTGGTAAGGGTATGACAGGCGGTAAGCTGGTTGTTTTCCCACCAAAAGTATCGGGCTTTAAATCCCAAGATACGTCGATTGTTGGTAATACCTGCTTATACGGCGCTACTGGCGGTAAGTTATTAGCAGCGGGTCGCTCTGGTGAGCGTTTTGCCGTTCGTAACTCCGGTGCCCATGCGGTTGTTGAAGGCGCAGGGGATCACTGTTGTGAATACATGACAGGCGGCATGGTGTGTGTACTTGGCAAAACAGGCTATAACTTTGGTGCGGGTATGACAGGCGGTTTCGCTTACGTACTGGACCTAGATAATAGCTTTGTCGATCTGTACAACCATGAACTGGTAGACATTAACCGCATTAATAATGAATTTACTGAAGGCTATCGCAACCATTTGCGTGGTGTGATTACAGAATTCGTCGCGGAGACTGGCAGCGCTTGGGGTCAAGAAATCTTAGAAGATTTTGATGGCTTCGTTGGTAAGTTCTGGTTGGTTAAACCAAAAGCTGCAGATTTACAGCAGATGTTAGATAACATGCGCGCTCGTCCAGAGTAAGCGTTTTAATGAATGTTGGCCTTGCTTGTTGTGATTAGCAGCAAGGTCTACGGACGAGTGGGAGAGGTTCGAAATGACAGAACGTCTGAATAACGATTTTCAGTTTGTGCAGGTTGGCCGTAAGGACCCTGTAAAGAAACACATGGCTGCTCGTACTGAGCAGTTCGTTGAAATTTATCAGCCATTCCAGCAAGAACAGGTTACTGATCAAGCACACCGTTGCTTGGAATGTGGTAACCCTTATTGCGAATGGAAGTGCCCTGTGCATAACTTCATTCCTAACTGGTTGAAGTTAGCAACAGAAGGCAACATCTTAGAAGCGGTTGAGCTGAGCCATCAGACCAACTCTTTACCAGAAGTTTGTGGTCGTGTTTGTCCACAAGACCGTCTGTGTGAAGGTGCTTGTACATTGAACGACGGCTTTGGCGCTGTGACGATTGGTAATGTTGAAAAATACATCACCGATACGGCATTCGCGATGGGCTGGAAACCTGACATGTCTAACGTTAAGTGGACAGATAAAAAGGTTGCCATTATTGGTGCAGGTCCTGCGGGAATCGGCTGTGCTGACGTATTGGTTCGTAACGGTGTTAAGCCCGTTGTGTTCGATCGTCATCCTGAAATTGGTGGTCTATTAACCTTCGGTATTCCAGAATTTAAACTGGAAAAAGAAGTGATGATTAACCGTCGTAAAGTATTCGAAGAAATGGGCGTTGAGTTCCGTTTGAATACTGAAATCGGTAAAGACATCGAATTCCAAAGCATTATTGATGAGTACGATGCTGTTTTCTTAGGCATGGGTACTTATAACTACATGAAAGGCGGCTTCCCAGGTGAAGATCTTCCGGGTGTGCATGATGCTTTAGACTTCTTGATCTCCAACGTTAATCGCAACATGGGCTTCGAAAAAGACGAAGCGGATTTCATCTCTATGAAAGGCAAAAAAGTTGTCGTTCTAGGCGGTGGTGATACGGCGATGGATTGTAACCGCACGTCAATTCGACAAGCGGCTGAATCGGTATCGTGTGCGTATCGTCGTGACGAAGCCAATATGCCGGGTTCTGTTCGCGAAGTTCAGAACGCTAAAGAAGAAGGGGTTAACTTCCTATTCAATCGTCAGCCTGTCGCGATTGTCGGTGAAGATAAAGTAGAAGGTATTAAAGTTGTTACTACTGAATTGGGTGAGCCTGACGAAAATGGTCGTCGTCGCCCTGAAGTAGTTGCTGGCTCAGAAGAAATCATTCCTGCTGATGCCGTATTGGTTGCTTTTGGCTTCCAACCTAGCCCTGCACCTTGGTTCGCTGATTTTGGTATCGAAATCAATAGCTGGAAAGGTGTTATTGCACCCGAACAGCAAACGTTCAAGTTCCAAACTACCAACGAAAAGGTTTTCGCCGGTGGCGATATGGTTCGTGGTTCTGACTTGGTTGTTACCGCAATCTGGGAAGGTCGTGAAGCCGCGGATGGAATTATGGATTATTTGAAGGTTTAATATTTTCTTTAAGCGAACTGCAGATGTGTAGAGAGTGATGAGGAATATTAGGTAATCATAGAAGACGCGGCTTAGGCCGCGTTTTTTGTTTCTGGTGTGTTAACCACTTCCAATGTTATGCTCTGCTTTTATAGTACATTACCAGTACATGGATATACCGCGTTGACGGAGCAGGCAAAATGAATTCAATAAGAATAGTAACAATTTCACTTTTTACATTAGCGTTAATTGCGTGTGGCGGTGGCGGAAGCCCATTGAAAGATTCTTCTAATGACAGTGCTACTGATAATAATTCAACGGATGGTGGTACGGCGGGTGGTTCTTCAGATGTAACCAGTGTATCTGGCCGAAACATTACATTTTTACCACTCTCTATTTTAGAAACTTCTCAGGAGTATTCCGGATCCAGTGAAGATAATGTCTTTATTACAGAGCGTTTTTTCCCATTTATTCATGGTGTTTTGTTATCTACATTTAATGCTAAAACTTTAGAGCTTCAAGAAGCAACTATTGATGATTTTGTTATAACTGAGGATGATCAACTGCTTGATTCAAACGAATCATTTCCTATATTGCAAAAAGTAGGCGCTATACCAACCTATTTGCATTCTGCCATCGTGATTGATGTAAGTAATAGTGTGAAAGACTCTGTCGAATTGAGCAATATTGCTTCTGAAACAAAATCCTTGATTGCTCTCATGCAGGGTAGTAATGATCCAGTGATTGCAAACCAACGCTTTACCATTTGGGTATTTGCTGGAAGAGTGAAAGAGCTGACCTCTGGGTTTACAGAGGATAAAACTGTATTAGATGCAGCGTTGGACCAAATTACAAACCCAAATCTAATCAATGAAATAAGCAGCTCATCTAGTTTGAATGAAGCAATTGTTGAGGCTGTTGGACGTTTTGATGGTAACGGAGAAGGCGCTAGTGATACTCCTTTTCTCTTTCGTGATCGAAATGGGATAAATAACGACTTAATTGAGGGGGTATCTACTGACCGTATACAATTAAGCTCGTTAATCGTTATTACTTCAGGCGATGATACTCTAGGTGTATTTAGCAATGAGCAGGTGAAGGTTGCAATAGAATCACAATCGCAAGTCGTATTTCCTTCACAGATAAGCTCAGCAGGAGGAATAGAAGCTGGCTCAATTACAAAGAATTTTGGCAAGCCCTTTATCGCTGTTTTAGTGGGTAAGGATAAAAATAGAGAAATAGAGGCCTCTGTATCTAGCAACGCTAGTAATATCTTAGATCTGCGTGATTCTAACCTCACTCAGTTGCGCTTTGCGGATAAGGTGGCAGGCTTTCAAAAAAGCTTAATAGAACTGAGAAAGCGTGAAGGAGATAGATATTTTTTACGTTATGCTTCGCCTTTCAGACAAGGATCTCATGAAAGAATCATAAAAACAGGTGCTGTTGATGTTAATTACAGTCTGACAGCACCTATTGAAATTGGTGATTTTCAAAATATTGGTATGCCATCAGAAGAATACTTCCCTGGTATTATTTCTTCAGTTGAAATTACCACTGAAAGAAATGAATATTTACAAAATTTAATCAACATTAATAATACTAATATTTTCTATCCTGCCACAAGGTGGACAAAAACAGTATTTGCTAATACTGATTATTCTTGGTCATTAAACGGTACTCCTTTGGGTTCTGATCCCATTACGGGCGCGGTAACTGTAGCCCAATCTGCAGTTACGGGTATATCAACCTTGTCATTAACTAATAATGCATTAGGCGAAACCAAAAGTATTCAGCTGACATCAACAACTGATTCAATTTTCTTGGCGTTTGATGGTTTAACAGGCTTTCCTTTAAATGGCCAAACTATAGCCCGTGATGATCTTGGTTATATCGACCTGAATGCTTCTGAGCCTGTAGATCCTGATAACCCTGTGGCTCCAGAATATGTTTTCCAAATTAAATATCAAGATTACAATGTGCCATTAGAAAGTTATGCTTATGAATTAGATATTCCTAGCGCCATTGAGAAAGATCCAAATGATGATGCGGCAGCGTATGATTTCAATTCGATTATTGGTGGATTTCAGATTAAAAAGTCATTTATTGATAACATTGCAGGTCCTGTAATTGTGACTGTTAAAAACACCGCTCTTAATACGGAGGCTGTTTTTACAATAATTCGATAACTAAAATCTTTTTGAAATTGATCTAAACCCAGCCTAGTGCTGGGTTTTTTGTTATTATATTTACTATCTTAAATCTGAAGTCGAAGATATCCATGTCAGAACTTAAAAACGATCGCTTTCTACGCGCATTATTGCGTGAACCTGTAGACCAAACTCCGGTATGGATGATGCGCCAAGCAGGGCGTTATCTACCAGAATATCGTGCTAGCCGTGCGACGGCGGGTGATTTCATGAGCTTGTGTAAGAACCCTGAGTTCGCTTGTGAAGTAACGATGCAGCCATTAGAGCGCTATCCTTTGGATGCGGCGATTTTGTTCTCTGATATCTTAACGATTCCAGATGCAATGGGCTTAGGTTTGTACTTTGAAACAGGCGAAGGCCCTCGTTTCAAAAAAATCGTACGTACTGAGAAAGACGTTGCGGCGTTGAAGGTAACGAATACGGCAAAAGATCTTCCTTACGTAACGGATGCTGTTAGTACTATTCGTCGTGAATTGAATGGTCGTGTTCCACTGATCGGTTTCTCAGGAAGCCCTTGGACCCTAGCGACTTACATGGTTGAAGGCGGTTCTTCTAAAGACTTCCGTCATGTAAAAGCCATGATGTACGATACGCCAGAAGTGATGCACCAGCTATTGAGTGTATTAGCGGATTCTGTCACTGAGTATTTGAATGCTCAAATCGCAGCAGGCGCACAAGCGGTTCAGATTTTTGATACTTGGGGCGGCAACTTGAGCGACGTGTGTTATCGCGAGTTCTCTCTAAAGTATATGAATCAGATTGTTGCCGGCCTAACTCGTGAAAATGAAGGTCGTAAAGTGCCTGTTATCTTGTTCACCAAAGGTGGTGGTCAGTGGTTAGAAGCTATGGCTGATACCGGCTGTGACGCACTGGGTATCGATTGGACAACGGATATGGGTAATGCTCGTAGTCGTGTTGGTGATCGTGTTGCGCTGCAAGGCAATATGGATCCGTCTGTTTTATACGCAAAACCTGCGACGATTCGCAAAGAAGTACAACGTATTTTGAACAGCTACGGTCCTGGTACAGGGCATGTATTTAACTTGGGTCATGGTATTCATCAGTTTGTTGATCCTGCCCATGCTGGTGCGTTTATCGAAGCGGTTGTTGAGTTGAGTCGTGAGCAGTATAAGTAATTTTTACTGATTCATACTAAAAGCCCGCCTTGTGCGGGCTTTTTCGTTTATGCTGTATAGATAAGTATCGTAAGTTCACGTCAATGACCAAAGTGAACGAATCGATAGCCTAAGTTATGAAGTAGGTTGTATTAATCAACTAGTGTAGAATGTTCCGCGAAAAATAGGTCAAGCTAAGCGATAGGCGAATTGATAATGACAGTTAAAATAGTAGATGCTTTATTGGTCGGTGCAGGCGCGATGAGCACGACTTTGGCTATGATGTTGAATAAGCTCGATCCATCGTTAAAAATTTGTATCGTGGAGCGGCTTGATCAAGTAGCTCACGAAAGTACCGATGGTTGGAATAACGCGGGTACAGGCCACGCAGCCTATTGCGAACTTAATTACACTCCGGAAGCCGAAGACGGCGATGTTGATATTTCTAAAGCGCTTCATATTAATGCGTCTTTTGAAGTCACTCTGCAATTCTGGTCGCACCTAGTGAAAACCGGTGCTTTGCCAACCCCTAAAGAATTTATTAATCGCACGCCGCATAAAAGCTTTGTTTGGGGCGAGAAAAATGTAGAATTTTTGCGTAAGCGTCATGAGTTAATGAGTGCGCACCATTTATTTGAAAGTATGGAATATAGCGAAGATCCGGCCCAATTAGCTAAGTGGATGCCATTGGTGATGACTGGCCGCAAGCAGGATGATCCTGTTGCAGCGACGCGAGTGCACCACGGGTCGGATGTTGATTTTGGGTCTTTAGCGCGTGACATGGTTGAACATTTACAGCAGCAAGACAGCTTCGAGCTGCTGCTTGGCCATTCAGTTGAAGATATGAAGCGCAGCGCGAAAGAAGGCTGGTCGGTTTTATTGGAAGATAACAAAACCGGTGAAATAACGCGCGTCCGTTCTAAGTTTGTATTTTTAGGCGCCGGTGGTGGTGCTTTACCATTACTGCAAAAATCTGATATTCCAGAATCTGAAGGCTACGGTGGCTTCCCGGTAAGTGGGCAGTGGCTGGTATGTACTAAGCCAGAGATCGCTAATCAACATCATGCAAAAGTCTATGGCAAAGCTGCTATTGGTGCGCCACCCATGTCGGTACCGCATTTAGATACTCGCGTGATTAATGGCGAGCGGGCATTATTATTTGGTCCATTTGCGGGTTTTACCACCAAGTTTTTGAAGCAAGGCTCTGTGCTGGATTTACCCGCATCTGTTAGAGCGGGCAACTTAAAGTCGATGATTTCTGTCGGTATGAATAATATGGCGCTGACTAAATATCTGATCGGCGAAGTATTTCAGTCGGATAAGTCGCGCATGGAAACATTACGGGAATACTTCCCAGAAGCGAAAGATGAAGACTGGACGTTAGCGAATGCTGGGCAGCGTGTTCAAATCATCAAAACAGATGAGGACGGTAAAGGTAAATTAGAGTTTGGTACTGAGATTGTTGCCGCTGCTGATGGCACGTTGGCTGCTTTGTTAGGGGCTTCGCCGGGTGCCTCTACGGCCACGCAGACAATGATTGATGTGATTGAGCGCTGCTTTAGCGATAAGCTTGAAAGTGATGGCTGGAAAGAACGTTTGAAAGTGATGATCCCATCGTATGGCGAATCATTGATTGAAAATGCTGAGCTGTTAAAAACAATTCGTGAAGATACTTTAACGACTCTTGAGCTGAAATAGATTTAAGTTAAATAAAAAAAGCGCTATTAATGAGCGCTTTTTTTATGCCTACGATTTGGGTGTTTTATTCATGCAACTGTTTCACGTTTCATATACTCGTTTCACTCGGGGAGTAAGCTGGCAAAACAGTTCATAGCTGATGGTATTGCATCGATCGGCAATGTCGTTCGCATTAATATTCTCTCCCCACAGTTCCACTTCAGCACCAATATCAATATCATCTTGATCGGTAATATCAATACACAGCATATCCATAGCAACGCGACCGAGGGTTTTTAAGCGTCTATTATTGCACCATACAGGCGTGCCTGAGGGTGCACTGCGTGGATAGCCGTCACCGTAACCGATAGCGACGATGCCAACGCGTGTTGTCTGGTTGGCCACCCAGCTTTCAGCATAACCAATGCTTTCACCAGCATTAACGATATGGCTTGAGATTATTTTTGAGGTCAGTGTCATAACCGGTTTTAATGATACGGTATTTGCACTGTGGCTAACCAAAGGAGAGCTGCCGTACAGCATAATGCCAGGACGACTGATGTTATCGCATACCTTTGGCCAAGCGATGATCGCTGCGCTGTTATTGCTTGATAGAATAAGCTCGGGCCAAAATACTGTTTGCTGCTCTAGAATGTCGGTCAGTGCTTGAAATTGAATAAGTGTCTTATCTTTGTTTAACTCATCGGCGCAAGCAAAGTGGCTCATTAGAACTTTAATATCGAGCCCCGCATGGCGGCATTGATCGAATACGCTGGAAGATTCTGCAAGGCGAAAGCCTAAGCGATTCATGCCCGTATCAATTTTTAACCACAGCTTTAATTGTTTGAAGCATGGTTCGCTCAATAATATGTCGAGCTGGCTTTGATGATGAACAGTCATTTCAATGTCATGCTCAACCGCCGCTAACCATTCTTCTTTATCAAATGCGCCTTCCAGTACTAAGATAGGCTTTTGAATTCCTTGATGACGCAGCTCTAAAGCTTCATCCATGCAGGCAACAGCGAAACCATCAGCTTCTACAAGTGCTTGTGCAATCGCAATTGCCCCATGGCCATAGGCATTTGCTTTAACTACGGCATAAGCTTTTTGGCTATGCCCTTTCGCTAGCTGATAGTTCTCTTTCAAATGCTGTAGATTGATGATTGCTTGGGTCGGACGTGCCATGTTTTTCGCTTAATCAGAAGACTAAAGATTGGGTAGGGTTTATTATGTCAGGCTGAGCAGTTGTAAACTAGCATTGAGCCTATAAAGTACATTTTTAATTAGTCGAGTTATTATATCCATGCACCCATTGATTGCTGATAAAACCTTGGTTTTTTCGCCAGCACTTGCCGCAACCATTGGCTTGGAAGAAGCGATTACGCTTACCTGGCTGAATGACATTGCGCAGGCGATGGGGGGAATTCAATGGCATATAAATAACGATCAAGTGCGTCAGGTTTTTGCGTTCTGGGACGACCAAAAAATACGCTTGGTATTAAGAAGCTTGCATGAAAAAGGTTTAATTCAACTAATATCGCCCTTATTTCCTGATGCGCCTCAATTGATTTTTTGCTTTTCTAGCCAGCCTCAGACAAACCAACCGGGTGAAACTGCGCGAGCTCAGCGAAACGAGCCGATGGCGAATGAACAGCGAATGCCGCATATTGCGTCTAAGCAGCCAATGCAACAGCAGTGGCAGCCCAGTCGTGATGGTCTGAACCGTTTACAGCAGCATGGCATTCCCGACAGTTACAGTTTATCGAAGCTGGATGAGTTTATTCTGCAGGCGAGAGAAAATGGCAATAATCGCAATGACTGGAATACTCAGTTCTTCCGTTTTATCAAAAAGCATTGGGTGTATACGCAAACGGATGCCCATAAGAAGCAACAGCGAATGGCAGAAAAAGCATCGTTTAGCACCAGTCATACACAAGCCCCCGATCGCCAAGAGCGCTTTCAAGCGCGTCGCGAAGAAGCTGTGCCGATCGCTCAGCAGTGGCAGCCCAGTTTAGATGCGCAGCAAATTTTACAGCGCGCCGGTATTGATGCGCAGTTTATTCAAGATTCGATTCCTGAATTTGTGCTGTATTGGCAAGAGCGTGGTGATGCGCATAAAACTTGGAATACCAAATTCATTCAACACGTTCGTCAGCAATGGGCGCGTTACTCTTCGTCGTTAGAGCATTCTTCTATGCCGACTCGAATTAGTGATGAGTGGCAGCCAGCTAATGACTGTTATGATATTCTGGCAATGGCACATATTGATGTGAACTACGCTAAAAGTTTAATTGGCGAATTTGTTTTATATTGGCGTGATTCCAACCAGCTACAAACCAGTTGGAATAGTAAATTTTTACAATATGTTAAGCAGCAATGGGCTAGACAGCTAAATCAAGGCTCTCAAACAGGTGGCAACTATGCAAAATCAGGAACTGCTCAATCAAGTAACTCAACAGCTTCAGCGAGTCTCGACCAGCTCCTCGATAACGACTGGTGATAAAGAGTCGCCCGTTCATAAACTTGATGATAACCAGCGTGATGCTATTAATCAGGTTTTTGCTTTACTCCGGTTTAATTATCACAATCAATTTTTAAAGGCCTTTCCTGACTTAGAAACGGTAAAATTGGCTAAGCAATTATGGGCACGGTTATTGGTAGATTATCCTGCTGAAACGATTATGTTTGCAGCTGAACAAGTGGTTAAACAGCAAAAGTTTTTACCGAATGTGCATGACATGATTGAAGCTTGTCAGTCTTCAGCCCATAAATTATTGGGTATGCCCGACCCTCACTCCGCGTATGTTGAAGCCTGTCGCGCACCGTCTCCTAAAAAAGAATATCAGTGGTCGCATCCGGCAGTGTATTACGCAGGGCGTGCGAGTGATTGGTTCTTCTTGGCGAATTCAGTAGAAGCAAAAGCATTTCCTGTCTTTGAGCGCAATTACACCATGTTGATGGAACGGGTTGCGGCAGGTGAAAGTATCGAGATTGAATTGCCGAAAGCACTACCCGAAAATATTGAAGTACCCATTGATCGCAAAGACTTACAGAAAAAAATGAAGCAGCTATTAAAAGATTCTGGACTCGATGGATAAGTTCTTGTGGGCTCATTGAACTAGCTTATTTATATCGAAGTCCTCTGCGTTATTAATACGAGTGAAACATGAAGAAATTCTCAAATCCGCTTAAAAATATTTCCGATCAATTCGAAAAAATGATTAATGGACGCCTTTGGTTAAAAGTATTACTTGCTTTGGCTCTGGGGGTTTTAGCAGGAATTCTACTAGGACCAGATCTTGATTTAGTATCGGCTGACTCTGTTAAAACAATCACTTCATGGTTGGCATTACCCGGGCAGATATTCTTAGGCGCTATTCAAATGATTGTTGTGCCTTTGGTGGTTGCTTCTATTGTGCTTGGTTTAGCGGCAAATAATAATCCAGACGCGATGAAAAAAAACGGTCTTATCGCCATTTTATTTATTTTTCTTTCTACTGCCATTGCAGCCGCCATCGGCATTTTTTTAGCGTTAAATATTCAACCGGGTCATTTTGTCGATGCCTCTTCTCTAATCGAATCGGGAGTTGGGCAAACAGCTAATATTGTTGCTAAGGGCTTTCCCGACGCAGCAGAGCTTCCTAGTAAAGTATCAGGTCTTATTCCCAAAAATCCTTTGGCTTCGATGGCTACCGGTGAAATGCTGCAGGTGATTCTATTTTCTGCCGTCCTGGGTGCTGCTTTATTATCAATACCAGCTCAGCAGTCTAAACCGCTATTTGATCTTTTTAGTGCACTGCAAGAAGTCAGTTTGCGTATCGTATCTTGGGCCATGTTATTAGCACCTATGGCGGTATTTGGTTTAATAGCACAGCTTGTTGCGAATCTTGGTATTGAAGTCCTTGGGGGGATTGCCATCTATGTATTTACGGTCGTGCTTGGCTTGTTGATTGTTGCATGCCTTTATTTTGCTGTGGCCAAAGTCACTTCAGGTCAGCCCTTAAAGCAATTTTTTATTAACGTAAGAGAACTATTATTGTTGGCATTTTCTACCAGCAGTTCGGCTGCGGTTATGCCCATTTCACTCAATGTTGTAGAAGAGAAATTAAACGTCAAACCGGAAGTCTCTCGATTTTTAATTCCACTTGGTGCAACGATTAATATGACAGGCACCGCTATGTATCAGGGTGTCGCAACGGTATTTTTAGCACAAATATTTAATGTCGATCTTAGCTTATTCAACTATATCTTTATTGTCACCATGGCTGTTGCAGCTTCTATTGGTTCACCAGCAACGCCTGGCGCAGGTATTATCATTTTGAGTATGGTATTAGAAGGCGTTGGTATTCCAGCGGCTGGTATTGCCATTATTCTAGGGGTCGATAGAATTTTGGATATGTGCAGGACATCTATTAATGTATTAGGAGACGTTGTCGCATGCACGACTGTGCAATACTTTTCTGCTAAAAATAGCATCGAAGATGGCAAGGCTTAAGAGAGTATAACGGTGGAAACCTTAACGATTGCAGGAGCTCTTCTTGGTGGTATAGGTTTGTTCATGCTAGCGATTGGTATGATGACCGATGGCTTAAGAATGGCGGCGGGCCCAAGTCTGCGTAACATACTCGCAAAAGGCAGTAGCACACCACTGCGTGGCATATTTTCTGGTTGTTTCATGACGGCTATTGTTCAATCTTCTAGTGCTATCACCGTCGCCTCACTAGGTTTTGTTAATGCTGGCCTTATTAATATGCGCCAAGCGTTAGGCATTATTTATGGATCAAACATTGGCACGACCATGACAGGCTGGCTGGTCGCGCTAATGGGATTTCAGTTTAAAATACAAGATTTTGCCATGCCCATGATTGGCATTGGTATGTTACTAAAACTGACTAATAAAAAAGGAACTCTCGCGTCCTTTGGTTTGGCGCTCGTCGGCTTTGGGTTATTCTTTGTTGGTATCGATGTATTGAAGCATGCCTTTGAAGGCTTGGTAGCGACTTTCGATATTACTAAATACAAAGCCGATGGTATTTCTGGGGCCGTATTATTTCTCGTCATCGGTATTGTCATGACAGTGCTGACTCAATCTTCCAGTGCGTCTATTGCATTAACGATTACCGCGGCATCAAGTGGCATGATTGGTGTTTATGCGGCTGGTGCTATGGTGGTGGGTGCGAATGTTGGTACAACGTCAACCGCTGCTATTGCTTCTATCGGTGCAACCTCCAATGCTAAGCGAGTTGCGGCAGCGCAAGTTATTTTTAATGTAGTTACTGCATTGGTTGCATTATCGATATTACCTTTCTTATTTGTTTTTATTAAATACCTTTGCCAACTTATCAATATAGAAGCGGATCCTGCCATCTCATTGGCTCTGTTTCATACTATTTTTAATATTCTTGGTGTGATTTTAATTTATACACAAAATGAACGCATCGCTTCTTTTTTAGAAACAAGATTTACTTCATGGGATGAACAAGAATCACACCCTCGCTTTATTGATAAAACCATTGCGCAGACGCCAGTATTGGCTGTGAATGCATTATTATTAGAAATATACTCGATTGCTGATAAAGGCATTGCGCTTTTTTCTAGAGTCATACATCCAAAAGTAAAAAGAAAAACCGAATTTTATGAGGATGCCAAAGTTATTAAAGCGCTGTCTGCTGCGGTATCCAAATTCATTGTTACGATTCAAAGTTCGGAGTTGTCTGCAGAAACCCGAGAAGATTTAACAACGCTAATGCGTATTGATCAGTACATTTTAAATTGCACGTTGGCGACGGAAAGAACAGCGGATTATTTGTCATCCAGAGGCCCCTTACACTTGCCATCACTGGAAGCTGAATTAGTACAATATTTTAATGATGTCTTAGCATTTTTAACTACCAGTCGAGAAGCTAATACAACTGATAATCAGCACGCTCATTTATTCTCTAATATGCAAGCAGAGCATGATCGAATTAAAGCTGAACTTATTGTAAATGGCACAGAATCCAAAATATCGGTTGAGCAGATGTCTTCATCGATTGATGCTCTTGAAGAGGCATTGCGTCTATCAAGGCAATGGCATAAAGCCATGATAAGATTGCATGCATTACAAACCAAATCTGTTGTCGAAAACCTATAAGGCTAAGTACTATATGGATAAGAAAGACATTAGCAATATTGAACCTGAAGAGCTTGTATTGGCCAAAAGAGAACGAATGGAAAATCCTTCTTATCGTTTGGCCTATGAAGATGAAGCGTTCTTATTAAGAGATGATATGAGAGCTATTCGACTGCAGTTGGAATGGCTGAAACCTGATTTGATACAAAAAGAAAATAACATCGCATCTACGGTTGTTGTTTTTGGTGGTGCCCGTTTTAAGGAAGAGAAAAAAGCGAAAGAGATTTTATTAAAAGTGCATGCCTTGGATTTAGCCGATGTCACCGCCGAAGAAAAAGCACGTAAAATAAAAGTTGCTGAAAATGTTTATAAAAACAGTCGTTTTTATGAAGAATCTAGAGTATTAGCTCAAAAAATAACGCATTTATCTTTGAAGTATGATGGTAAAGAGTTTGTTGTTGTAACCGGTGGTGGGCCAGGTGTCATGGAAGCTGCAAATCGTGGTGCAGCAGATGTTGGAGGTAAAAGCATAGGCCTTAATATTGTTTTACCTTTCGAACAAGAGCCTAATCCATATATAACCCCTGATCTTTGTTTTCAATTCGATTATTTTGCCATACGAAAAATGCACTTCCTTAAAAGAGCTAAGGGTTTGGTAGCATTCCCTGGAGGCTTTGGAACGCTTGACGAATTATTTGAAACGTTAACCTTGATACAAACTAAAAAAATGCCTCCTTTTCCTATTGTCTTGATTGGCAAAGAATATTGGAGTCGACTGATCGATTTTGAATTTTTAGTTGAACAAGGTGCAATATCAGAAGCCGATATCAAACTGTTTCATATGGTTGATACTGCTGATGATGCTTATGATCACTTAGCAAAGCACTGGGATCAATAAAGCGCTGGCTAAAGGGTTTTTTATACGACGATATAAATTTTAGGACATGATGTGTGATGACTGATCTTTCCCAATTATTGACGGCCAATAATGAAATCATCATCCTTACGGGTGTCGTTACTTTTATTATTAGTATTCTCGTTTTACTCAATCATTTCTTAAGAGATTATTGGAAAACGCGTAAATTCCAATTCCAATTGCTGATGTTGGTATTGACGTTAGTCGGTGGGGTAATGATCATTATTGCATTACCGTTTAGCGATACCTTACGTGGCCAGTTGTTAACGTTATATGGGGTGCTGCTAAGTGCCTCGATTGCGTTTTCATCAACGACCTTTATCGGCAATATTCTTGCTGGATTTATGTTGCGCGTTATTAAAAATATTAAGCTAGGTGATTTTATTACGGTAAGCGACGTTACCGGGCGCGCCACGGAAATGAGCTTACTTCATGTAGAAATTCAAACTGAGCAGAGTGATCTTGTTACCATTCCAAATATGTTGATGGTGACGCAACCGGTAAAAGTCGTAAGAGGAACGGGGACCATTGTATCGGTTGATGTCTCTCTTGGTTATGACATATCACGTTCGCAAATATCAGACTTATTATCTTTGGCTGTAACCGATGCTGGGCTTACCGACAGTTTTGTGCAGATAAGAGAATTGGGTGATTTTAGTGTCACTTATCGGGCAGCTGGGCAGCTTAGAGATATTTCAACCTTACTTTCGGTTAAATCTAACTTGTATGGATTTGTTATCGATAGATTGCATTCTGCCAAAATCGAAATTGTTTCTCCCAATTTTATGAATACACGATCTGTCGAAGATGTCGCTATCATTCCTAAAGCCCAAACTCATACCTCTACGGAAAAGAATAATGGGAATTTAGAAAAAATAGTCTTTGAAAAAGCAGAAGTGGCATCAACGGTAACCAGTATTCAATTATCGATTGAGAAGCTCAAAGCTGATTTAGAAAACAAAGAAAAACCATTAAGCGAAACGGGTAAGAAAGATGCGCTGTCTAAAATTCAACAGCTTGAAAGTGAATTAAAACTAAAAGAAGAACAGCTCGATAAGGATGAGCAGCTTAACAAGGATGAATAGGCACGGGCTTATTCATCATCATCCCAGTTGCCTTCATAGCCCGCCGCCAAATTCTCAAAGCGCGTATATTTCCCCACGAACGCTAAGCGGTCGGTACCAATAGGACCGTTACGGTGTTTGCCGGTAATGATCTCGGCAATGCCTTTATCAGGGGTATCTTCGTTATAAACTTCATCGCGATAAATAAAGGCAATAATATCCGCATCTTGCTCGATCGCACCGGATTCACGTAGATCCGACATCACTGGGCGTTTATTTGGGCGTTGCTCCAACGAACGGTTTAGCTGAGACAGCGCAATGATTGGGCAGCTGAACTCTTTTGCGATGGCCTTCATACTACGAGAGATTTCAGAGATCTCTTGCGAGCGGCCTTCTGACGGCCCTGAGACACGCATTAACTGCATATAATCCACCATCACAAGCGCAAGGTCGTTATCGTTCTCGCGATATACCTTACGACAGCGTGCGCGCATATCTTGCGGGGTTAATGCGGGGGTATCATCAATGTACAGAGGCAAATCTTTTAATATATTTACCGCAGACGAAAGGCGAGGCCAATCGTCTTCAATTAGCTTACCACTACGAATACGAGTTTGGTCAATTTTACCGATAGACGATAACATACGCATAACGATCGATTCAGACGGCATCTCCATACTGAATACAATACAAGGACGCTTGGTGGCAACCAGTGCGTTTTCTACCAAGTTCATCGCATACGTTGTTTTCCCCATCGAAGGACGACCGGCAACCACCACCATGTCGGCTTTCTGAAAGCCCGAGGTACGGTTATCAATTTCGGTAAAACCCGAAGTAATACCACTCAAACCTTCGGGTTTATTAAACAATTCGTCGAGCTGATCTAGGGTATTTTTTAGAATAGGGCCAACAACAACAGGGCCACCTTCTTTGCGGTTACCTTCCGCAATTTGAGCAATTTTCTGCTCGGCATCGGAAAGAATATCGAGAGAGTTTTTACCCTCTGGCTCATAGGCCGATTGGGTAATATCACTGGCGGCTTCAATCAGGCGGCGCTGCTGTGAACGCTCTTTAACAATAACCCCATAAGCACCACTGTTTGCGGTCGACGGCGTCATATCGGCTAATTCGCCTAAATACGCAATGCCCCCGACTTCTTCTAACGTTCCGAGTTCTTCTAATTCTTCAGAAACGGTGACGACGTCTACCGGTTGCTCTTGATCAACTAACGACTTAATCGCGCGATAAATATTGCGATGCTTATGGCTATAAAAATCGGTGTCTTCTAATACTTCTGAAACTGATTCCCAAGCACGGTTATCCAGTAGTAAACCACCCAATACTGATTGTTCAGCATCAATAGAATGAGGAGGTGTACGTAACGATAAAGTTTGTTGGTCAGCAGCTTTGTCAGTCATTATCAGTCGGTCGTTAATGCGTTAGAAGATAGTTATGAGCAAAGTAAGATTGGATGCTTATGTAGCAAATGTGGGAGGCAGGAAGCCGAGCCCAAAGCTACAGGGAAGTATTCACGCTGTTTTGCGGAATAAATTTTCAATCTTACTTGAGACATAGTTCAGCACCAAAAAAAAGGCACTAATAGCGTGTGCCAATAGTGCCTTAATCTGAAACTTAGTGCTAGTGAAGAGATTAGTCTTCAGCAACAACCAATAGCTTCAATGTTGCAGAAACTTCTGCGTGTAACTGTACAGTGATGTCGAACTCACCTACGTTACGGATTGGACCCGTTGGCAAGCGAACTTCAGCTTTAACCAATTCAACGCCAGCTTCAGTAGCAAGCTCAGCAATATCACGGTTGCCCAAAGAACCGAACAACTTACCTTCGTCGCCAGCTTTAACCGCAACAGTAAGTTCGATTTCTTCGATCTTAGCCTTGCGAGCTTGAGCGGCTTCTAACTTAGCAACAGCGGCTTTTTCAAGTTCAGCACGACGAGCTTCAAATTGCTCAACGTTTGCTTTAGTTGCAGGAACTGCTTTGCCTTGTGGCAAAAGGAAGTTACGTGCGAAACCTGGCTTAACGATAACTGTGTCGCCTAGGCCGCCTAATTTAGCAACTTTTTCTAATAGAATAACTTTCATAATAATATCCTTAGCACTACAGAGTTGAGACCTTTCGGGTTCAATCAACTGTGTCTTTTAGTCTGCCCCTAATATCAATAATACTATCGATCAGAGAGACAAAAATTAGTAATGTGAATAGGTAGGGGCCAAATAAAAATACGCTTACATAAAACGCAACGAGCCATAGCCCACCTAAATTTTTCATCCCGATCATGCCGTGCACAAAAGCAACACCTGCAATCACAAGAGGAATGGTTAATATTGGTAAAATGCCACTGATTAACGGCGGAAGACTCGAGCCAAACACCAATAATAAAACAACACTTCCAGCATAGCCGGCAGAGAGTCTTAATGGATGGAACTCTTCACTATAACCACCAGGATTATAGAAAGCCGCTTGCCACCAACGCGCTAATAATAAACATAAAACCATGACCATCGTTTGCACGGCAGCCAATGCCCCAACCATTAAGGAGCCAACTTTAGGTTGAATGCTATGCCAAAGCTCAAGGTCATCCTTTAAAGCTTCCGCTAGCATGGTTTCACTTTGCTTTTGAACTTCTGTTAATACATCAGGCATCAACATCGGTAGGGCAAAATAAATCAACACACCAAAACCACTTGCGCTCATGAGCGTTAATCTAAGATCAATGCTCGCGCGTAAAATAATGGCTAAAGTTGAAGCACCAAGGGCTGTGATAAGAGGTGTTGAATCCCCCATAGCCAACCAAGCAAACGCTGGTAAGCTACCCCACAAAACCACATTGGCGGCTTCTTTTGCTCCATGACGCAATATAGAAAGCGCCATGAGAGCAGCGCCTAACCAAAATAAAAGAGGAATAAACATTGTCGCAACAATCGCAATGATTGCGTTGAGTGGTTTATCCATGCTCCATTTAGCGAGGGCTTTTAACATTATTACTTACAACCGTCGCTTATTTATGAGCGTCAGTGTATGGCAATAAAGCAATGTAACGAGCGCGTTTAATTGCAGTAGACAATTGACGCTGATACTTAGCTTGAGTACCGGTAATACGGCTTGGAACGATCTTGCCAGTTTCAGTAACATAGCCTTTCAATGTATCAAGATCTTTATAATCGATCTCTACAACATTTTCAGCAGTGAAACGGCAGAACTTACGACGACGGAAAAAACGTGCCATGGTGAAACTCCTATTCTTCTTCAGCAGGTGCGTCAGCAGCTGCTTCTTCAGTTACAGATTCGTCAGCGGCTTCAGCAACAGGTGCTTCAGAGCGACGGTCATCACGACGACGGTCATCACGGCTTTCAGCCGCTTTAACTGCAGATACTTCAGTAACAGCTTCGTCACGACGAATAACCATGTTACGTAGAACAGCATCGTTATAACGGAAAGAAGTTGTTAGCTCGTCAAGAACTTCTTGAGAACATTCGATGTTCATCAATACGTAGTGAGCTTTATGGATGTTGTTGATTGGGTATGCCAAGTGACGACGGCCCCAGTCTTCCAAACGGTGTACTGTGCCTTCAGACTCTTCGATAGACGCAGTATAACG
>PJEL010001570.1_pt1 | contig 22641 bp, 6 predicted proteins | sample 1853271 | NCBI WGS metagenome assembly PJEL01 (sample SAMN08108733, study PRJNA415343) | Invertebrate metagenome, whole genome shotgun sequencing project. | host: Globobulimina | place: Sweden: Gullmar Fjord | collected 2015-08
TCGCCGCATCTGAGGATGCTCGCTCCTCCCTAATTTATGGTAATTAAAGGAATCGATAAATTGTCTAAGTCAAATTTACGCTACTGCATGATTGTCCACGCCTACTCGTCTGATGTGCGGGTTGAACGAGAAGCCGATGTCTTGGTAAAAAATGGTTATACAGTCGATATGCTCTGCCTTCGGGCACCAGGCGAATCAGAAACCGCCCTTAGAAACGGGATTAATGTTTACCGTTTACCAGTTCGCCGCTATCGTAAAGGGATGCTTGTCCAACTTTTTGAATACCTGGCTTTCTTCTGCCTTGTTTTTTTTCGTTTAGCCCGTCCTTCAGCCCGCTATAATGTGGTACACGTTCATAATCTGCCCGATTTCCTGATCTTTGCCGGATTAATTTCGCGGCTACGGGGGGCACGTCTGGTATTAGATATCCATGATCTCATGCCTGAGTTTTACCTTTCCCGTCTCAATAATCGCTTCTATAGTCGTTGGTTTGGGTGGTTGATCCAGTTACAAGAAAAGTTGTCTTGCCGTTTTGCCCACCATGTTATCACGGTCAGCGAACCCTGGCGTCAAACCCTCATCAAGCGCAGTGTACCAGATCAGAAAAGTTCGGTGCTGATGAACGTTCCCGGCGATCTGTTTTTGCAAAATATCCCCTCGAATAAAGTTGCTGAGCCTGAGCGAAAAGAATTTCAGCTCTTCTATCATGGCAGTGTCGTGCATCGTTATGGATTAGATTTGGCCTTGCAGGCCGTGGCCCAAGTGGTGGATGAAATAGCTGAGCTACGCTTTACTATTCACGGCAATGATGATTATTTGGAAACGTTAATCCCCCTGGCAAAAGAGCTGGGGCTGACGAATATAGTGACCTTTAGCACTGAGGAATTGCCAATAGAGGAACTACCGGGCTTTATTGCCGAGGCCGATGTGGGGATTGTACCTTATCGCAGTGATGTTTTTACGGATGGTATTCTGCCAACCAAATTGATGGAGTATGTTGCGCTTGGAATACCAACGATTGTGTCACGGACATCAGCAGTTGAGGTTTACTTTGACGACACAATGGTTGAATTTTTCAGCCCCGGCAATGTGGCTGAGATGGCTGACTGTATTCGGCGTTTGTATCACGATCAGACTCGATGCCAAAAACTGGCTCACAATGCCAGACGATTCAATCAACTTTATAGCTGGTCAAATCAAGCGGACCATCTTCTTGAATTAGCCAATCGTCTTAGTTTCGATTAGGCAGATCGCCCAGGTGTGGAGAAATTGGAGCGAATTTAGCTATTATCTATCTCTTGAAGCTGGCTATAGTCATCCTATTTCATTTGTACGAGGGCATAAGCCGAAAATCACGGTTAGCTGTGGCACAAAGACCCTTTTGCTAGTTCATATTCGTATAACTCATTTAGGATGACTATATTACAGTTGGGCGTAAGTAGCTTGCCTATGTATAGCCGGATTGCTCAACGCCCAACTGTTTAAGTATTTCACCTATAGCTATAACTTTACAGTTATTTGTGTCGCGAAATACTATCTGCCTCATCAAGGGTGGCCTTTAGCTTTTGCCCCAATTCTGTGACAAAAGGTTCGACCAGCATTCCCCCCGGATAGGCCTGAAGCTCTTGGACATCTAAATGGCCTGTAATTAACCCTTCCCAACCCAGCAGTGGATCATTAACCAGACCATACATCTTCAAGGGGCGAAATAGGGTCACATTTTGAGGATAAACTTGCGGTGCGTAATTCTCAGCGGCCTGATCGTTGGCCTTACGTAGCACAATAAGGGCTGTTGTTGCTCCTTTTAGGGGCGTTTTGGCCTTGAATCTGCGTTTCGCTACGGCCAACTTCTCCGAGAGAAAAGTTCGTTTTCCCTGCATGTCCAGCATAAAAAAGTTGCCCCCATGAAAGATAATTTGCTGGAAATATTCATAACCCCGCTCAATGAAGGATGGCAAGGGTTTGCCTACGGGCAAACCATAAGTATCTAGTAAAACCAGAGCAGCAACCTTATGCCCTTGCGCGTTTAGTTGGTGGGCCATTTCATAAGCTATTGTCCCACCCAAACAGTACCCTCCGATAAAATAGGGGCCTTCAGGTTGAAGTGCCTGTAGTTCAGCGAGGTAATGGGTTGCCATATCCTTTATACAAGTATAAAAAGGGGTTACATCATCTAACCCTTGCGATTGCAGCCCGTAAAAGGGCCGCTCTGTGCCCAGATGTTTAGCCAAAGTCCGATAAATCAAGACATTACCGCCCGCTCCGTGAACAAAAAAGAAGGGCTGTTTAGGTCCACCTGCTTGCACCATAACCAGTGACGACCAGGATGGCGACCAATCCTCTTGCCGTAGAATATTGGCCAATTGTTTAATGGTAGGAGCCTGGAAGAGCGTGGTCAGCGGTAGAGTTTTATCAAATATCTGCTCAATTTCGGTAAAGAGCCGCACAGCCAACAGTGAGTGCCCGCCTAACTCGAAAAAGTTGTGTGCGATGCCAAGGGGACGGATACCCAACACCGCTTCCCAGATCTTCACCAGTTGGGTCTCAAGCTCGTCCCGGGGCGGAATAAATGTACTCTCCGATGCTGATTGATCAGGAGTGGGGTCAGGTTTTTGGGATGAAGCATGAGTCGCTAAGTGCTTTCTAATGGTCATTAAGGTGGGTATTGAGCTTAAAGGCTGTTCCGGATTGGTGACTACATTTTCCAGTAATTCCTTGAAATATTCGATCAAGGTGGCCATAAAGTCTGTCTCAAATAGAGCGGTCTTGTATAGTATCTCTCCAGCCAGAGTTTCGCCACGCTCTTCCATAAAAAGTGACAGATCAAAATCAGCAGTTTGATGTTTGACATCAAGCGGCTTGACCGAAATATTGGGCAAGGTTAACGACTGGGTTAGCGCATCTTGCACGGTAAAAAGGGCCCGTGAAAGGGGTGTTAGTTTTAAGTTTGGCAGTTCGGCCACATGTTTAAAAGGCCACTCTTGATGCTCATAAGCCCCCATCACGACCTCATGGGTCCGGCTTATCAGCTCCAAAAAGGTTGGATTACCCCCTAAATCATTACGTAAGACAATAATGTTATTGAATGAACCTATGAGACATTCAAGTTCTACCCGTTTGCGGCCTATAACCGGTGAGCATACAAGCATATCCTCTTGGCCTGTGTAGCTGTGGAATAAGGTGTTGAAAGCGGCCAATAGAGTTACAAAGAGTGTACTCTGCTGCTGGCGACTCAACGATTTTAGTTGTTCAGTCAGGTTAGGCCCTAGAGTAAAAAACTGTTGGCTACCTTCATAACTCTGCCCGGCTTGCCGCTTGTGATCAACAGGCAACTGTAGGGCCTGAACTTGATCGTCAAGCTGCTGTTGCCAGTACTCGGCCTCGACTTGGGCAGCCTCACTTGCTAACCATTGCCGTTGCCAATGGGCAAAATCTGCATATTGGATAGGTAAATCAGGTAGGGAAGAAAGTTGTCCGCCGGCGAAGGTCAAATAAAGTGTACTCAACTCGCGCATAAAAACATCAAAGGACCAGGCATCAGAAATGATGTGATGCAGGCTCAATAGAAAAAGATGGTCACCAGGGTTTAGGCATAGAAGTTGGGCCCGGATGAGAGGCCCCCGAGACAGGTCAAAAGGTTGTTGAATTTCATGCTCAATGATCTTCTGGATCCGATTTTCCTGCTCAGACTCCGGAACTGCCCGTAAATCGGTTGTTAGCAAGGTCAACGCTGCCGGTGACATCGTTATTTGCTCAGGTTTTCCGTTAACCTTAGAAAATGTGGCCCGCAGGACATCATGACGGCTTACAATTTCAGTCAGACTTTGTTCTAACACGGACACATCAAGCAACCCTTTTAGCCGAACCGCCTCAGTGATATTATAGGTCGTTGCTCCGGGATCGAGCTGGTCGAGTAACCATAATCGTTCCTGAGCCGACGAAAACGGATAGGTACTCAGGTCAGGTCGCTGCGAAATCTGCTCTTTTCGAGTGGTCTGGCTCCGTTTTTGCTTGAGCCGACGTTCAAGTAAGGCACGTTGTTCGGGGGAAAGGTCTGCAATGGCTTTGCTTAGTTTACTCATAAAAAATTACTCCCATAAGTTGTTACGCTTGAGATCAAACCCCATCGTAATTACCCAGCCTCTAAAAGCTCAGCAATTTCATCTTCCGACAGATCTTTTAATTCCTCGATCATTTGTAGCAGATCATCCTCATTCCCACTTTCCTGCTGCGCCAGCTTCTGGGTAATAATTAAGGTTAAATCAGCAATTGTGGGCCCGGCAAAGATGTCACGTAGCGATAAATCGACCTGGAGTAAATCTCGTACACGAGCAATAACTTGCGTAGCTCGCAGAGAGTGACCGCCAAGATCAAAGAAGTTGTCGTGAATCCCTATCTGTTCAAGATTCAAAACGGTACTCCAGATTGCCGCCAATTTTTCTTCAATCGGTGTGCGTGGGGCAACAAAGGTATCGGCTGAAGCAGGTCTGGCCCCGTCGGGAGCAGGAAGTTCTCTACGATTCACTTTCCCGTTTGGGGTCAATGGAAAAGCGTCCAAAAAGAGATAGGCCGCTGGAATCATGTAGTCAGGTAACTTCTGGCTCAAGAAGCGGCGGAGTTCGCTATTGCTCGGTGCTTCAACCTGATCGATAAGACTGTAGGCCACCAGATTTTTATCGCTGGCGGTATCTTCATGGACAATGACAACAGCTTGGCGAATTGCGGGGTGCTGATCCAACACCGTCTCAATCTCGCCTAATTCGATCCGAAAGCCGCGAACTTTGACTTGAAAATCGCTCCGACCCAGAAATTCTATGTTGCCATTGGGTAAATAACGGGCTAAATCGCCAGTCTGATACAGCTTTCCATTTTTGTTTATCTCTTTTGGTTTGAATGGGTTAAAATCAACAAACTTCTCTGATGTCAGCTCTGCCCGATTAAGATAACCTTGAGCCAGACCGTCGCCACCGATATATAGATCGCCTGGGATTCCGATGGGTACAGGTTGCATGTGGGAATCCAGGATATAGATTTGGGTGTTGGCAATTGGACGACCAACCGGTACTGACCCGCTGCCATGCTCGACTTGGTGTAGGGTTGACCAGATTGTCGTTTCCGTAGGGCCATACATATTCCACAGTTGGCCTACCCGTTCTAAGAGTTGGTTGGCCAATTCTCGTGGTAAGGCTTCACCCCCGCATAGCACTTTCAACCGAGGGTCACCCGACCAACCCGAATCAATCAACATCCGCCATGTGGCCGGGGTAGCCTGCATGACGCTTGTTTGAGAGTCGGTTATTGCTTTGACCAGCAATGTGCCATCTGAGGCAACGTCACGACTGGCAATGACCAGTTGGGCACCAACGGTCAGCGGCAAAAATAACTCTAAGACCGCAATATCGAATGATAAGGTAGTAACGGCCAGCAAAGTATCCTGCTCGGTCAGACCCGGCTGTTGGCCCATCGAAGTTAAGAAATTTACGACGGCTCGATGCGAAATCTGGACGCCTTTGGGCTGTCCGGTTGAGCCAGAGGTATAGATGACATAAGCTAACTGCTCTGCTGAAACTTCAAGCAGCGGTTTCTCCACCGCTTGTTGAGCAATGTTGTCCCAATCGCTATCCAGATAGAGAATCTTAGCCTGCTGCTCAGATGCCTGTTGGAAATCAGACATCTGAGCCTGAAGTGTTTGTTGCGTAATCAGGACGGATAGTCGCGAGTCTTCGATCATATAGGCTAATCGTTGTGAGGGGAATGACGGATCCAGAGGTATGTATGTCCCGCCAGCCTTGAGAATCCCCAATAACCCGACCATCATTTCAGCCGAGCGCTCCAGGTAAATGCCGACCAGCGTACCGGGTTTAACGCCCAGCGACTGAAGATGATGGGCCAGTTGGTTAGCCTGATGGTCTAAGTTTTTATAGGTCAGCCCCTTATCCCCAAAACGGACAGCAGTGACCTCAGGAGTACGCGCCGCTTGTTGCTCAACCAATTCATGAAGCGTTGCTGTACCTGGATAATCGGCTGTTGTGTCATTCCAGTCAACTAACATTTCTTGCCGATCCGCGTCTGACAATAGTTGTAGTTTAGCGATAGGCTGATGGGGATCAGCCGCAATGTTGGCTAGCAAAGTTTCATAGTGATCGATCCAGCGCTGAATGGTGCTTTCGTCGAAAAGATCGGTGTTGTAGTCGCAATCAACAAATAGACCGCTCTCCATCTCGTTAATGTTGAAGAATAGATCAAAGTTGACCGCAGACTTTGGAACCTGGGCAAAGCTGGCTTCCAGACCGTAGAACCCCTGGCCCACGGAGTCGCGATCAAGATTGAAGTTAACCTCAACTAAGGGCATACGGCTGGGGTCTCGCGCTAAATTAAGGCGCTGCAAAATGCCGCCAAAGGTACATTCCTGGTATTCATAAGCATCCAATACCGTCGTTCTGGCCGCTACGATGAAATCGCTAAAGGGCAGATCCGGACTCAATTTAGAGCGCAGCGGTAACAGGTTGGCACAATGGCCGACCAGTGCTTCATCACCGCTTGTAGCCTGGCCGGCCGTTAAAATGCTGACCACAATATCATCTTGTCCGGATAGGCGTGCTAATAGCAATTTATAGGCCGCCAGCATCATTGCAAATAGACTGCTTTGCTGTTCAGCCGCCACCTTTTTGATGGCCTGATATACTGTTGGATCAAAACCCCATTTCACCGTACCCCCTTTGTAGCTCTTAAAGGGAGGTCGAGGACGATCCGTAGGTAAATCTAAGGGGGCCGGCACATCGGCAAATTGATCGATCCAATATTGATAGGCCGCCACCATATCCGCGCTCTCCTGCTCTCCAATTTGAGCCAACGCATATTGACTAAAGGGCGTTGCTTCCGGGAGTTGATACGATTGACCTTGGCTGGTGGCCGAATATACCAGACTAATTTCATCCATCAGCACACCTGAAGACCAACCATCACACACGATGTGGTTCGCTGAAAAGAGGATCAGATGTTCATCAGAATACAGCTTTAACATCCGGACTCGAATTAGAGGGCCGTTGGTTAAGTCAAATGGCTCAGACCCGATTTGAGTAAACAGTTCATTAATCTTTGTCTCCCTGCTTGACTCGTCGAGGTCAGATAGATCGAACATAGGTATCTCAAGGGCTTGGGGTGCAGTTCGTTCCTGATAATCACCATCCGGACTAAAGCGCAAATGTAAGGCCTCATGCCGGGCGACGACAACCTGAATTGCCAGCCGCAGAAATTCCACCTTGAGGGTGCCCCGTAGGGTTAACATAAAAGGCTCATTGAAAGCCGCCGAAGCCTCAGCCCCCATTTGTGAACCTAGCCAAACTTCAGTCTGGGCTTCGGTTAGGGGGAAACGTTGACCATCATATAAATCGCCTATGGTGGATGATACTTGATCCTTTTCTGCGGGAGATGGGGCAACATCCACTTGGCCTGCAGCCGATTCTGGCAAAAAACCACCCGCTTGAAGTTCGCTCACACTTTCTTTCACCGCCCAGATAATGGTTTCAATCTGCTCATCCGTATGTTGAACGGACAGGAAACAATTTTCGGTAAAACCACGAGTATAAATCCCCTTCTCTAACAGGTGATAATAGAGTAATTCGGCATATTCTAAATCAGGGGGGAAAGCAAAGCGGAAAAGTGAGCTAAAGTACCTTATCCGAATAGGCATTTGAATGGTTTCAAAATAAGCATTGAGACTTTCAGCCAGGTATTTTGTTTTTTCATTCAGTCGTTCTTGCAGTTGAGTGCCCTGTTCCTTGAGATGACTTAAGACGGCCTCTGCCGCGGCCAGAGCCAACGGATGCCTGACAAACGTTCCGGCAAAAAAGGTCATGTCGGCTTCCGGTAGGGAGTCATCGCCATAATTCCACATGCCGCTGTCCAAACTGTCCATATAAGCGGCTCGACCAGCCAACACCCCAATCGGCATACCACCCCCCACAACTTTACCGTAGGTAGCCATATCACCCTTAACCCCAAAATAAGCCTGAGCGCCTCCCGGATGTACCCGGAAACCGGTAATGACTTCATCCATCACCAGAGCAATATCTAATTCTGTGGTCAGCGCCCGCAGTTGGTGTAAAAATTCTCTGGGGTCCAAATTGGGGCGGGAAGCCTGCACTGGCTCGACAAATACAAGCGCTATCTCGGCCGCATGTTCTCGAATAATGTCCAGAGATTCAGGCTCACAATAATCCAGCACAATGGCGTTGTCGGCGATGCTTTGCGGAACCCCCGGTGTGGCCGGCACCATGCGCCGTTTACCGCCTATTTTATTGGCCCTGACCAAGACCTGATCAAAGTTGCCGTGATAAGAGCCGGAGACAAGGACAAACTTATCCCGCCCGCTTACCGTGCGGGCCAAACGCAGGGCAGCCATAACTGCTTCTGAGCCAGTGTTACAAAATGTTACCCGCTCATGGCTGGTTAACTCAGCCATAAGCTTTGCCACACGGCCGGCCAGGGGTGATTGTGGCCCAATTTCTACCCCTAATTGCAACTGCCTGGTTACGGCTGCGGTGACAAAAGAGGGGGATTGACCCAACAGGTTCAGCCCAAAACCCATGGCCAAATCAATATATTCATTGCCGTCAACATCCCACAACTGTGAGCCGGATGAGCGAACGGTGCTGATTTGATAAACCATCTCTTTCCAGCGTGAGCGGAAACCGGCAATGCCTCTGGGGTCGGCAAAGTGGGGCCGATGTTGTTGGGTTAGCTGTTTGGATGTGGCGGTGCGCTGGGTAAAACGTTCGATCAGAGTACTTAGATGTTGCTGCTGTTGCTCGGTCAAACCCCCACCCTCAGCCCGTCTAATGGGTTTATAAGGGCCAAATCTTTCTGGGGGTGGTTTGCCAGCCGATACCGGGCCTAGCGGAGCTGACTCGGTTGCGGATTTGGTGGCGGCGACTTCTGCATCGAGTGAGCTTGGTGTGGGGGGTGGCGGTGTAGCTGGCGGAGTTTGAGCTTGGGTTTGCGGCGCAGGAGCCTGGAGTGAGCTAGGCAGTATGCTTCCGCTCGACCTGGCCCGACCTTGCCGCAAGGTCTCTAATTGGATCGACATAACCTGAAGCTGTTGAGTAATTAGATGTTCCAACCTGCTGGTATTGACCGGCCCTGGATTGGCTGCGGGTAAGGGTTGAGCCATATCAGGTAACGGGGGTAATGTTTGTGCTGGAAGCGGCGCATGTATCTGTGGGGAGGGATTGGACAGCCCAATCTGGGTCGGTTGAGGTAGCACCACGGGCGGCGGCTCTACAGCTTGTGGCCCTGGCTCAACGGGTGCTTCAACGGCTGTATCTGTCGGGGGGAGCGCCTCAGGCGGAAGTTTTTGATCTATAAATTGGGTTAATTCATCAAAGGTAGACACATTTTCAATGAGCTGTCGAAACGAGATTTTTACCTTTAACTCATTTTTAAGAGCCTGACTCAATTGAATTAAAAATAAAGAGTCGAAACCTAATTCAAGAAATGTTGCCGAAATATCTAAATCCTCAAGGCTGAAGCCCGATAAGTCGAGTAGAATCTTACCGATTTCTTCGAGAATTCTGCCATGCCGATTGCTCATAAATTTTCTCCTCTGTCACGCCACAACTCAAGTTGTTGAGCCATAATATGAAGTTGCTGTTGCACAATTTGTTCAACCATATCATCCGTCGCCGGAGCCGGCGGATCGACATGGGAAACAAGCGTATGGGTAGCGGGTTGATCAATCGCCTCGCTATATGTCAGCGGTAACTCAGGCGATATACCAGCCTCCGGCTGTGGTGATGGGGTTGTCGCTTGCTGGGGCTGTTTTTTGGTCGGGGTAAGAGGCTGGGGTTCAGGTTTGGGTAAGTCAATCCAATAGCGTTTACGTTCAAAGGGATAGGGCGGTAAATGGAGCCGCTGCCGAGGTTCGGGGGCATAAAAAGCGGACCAATCAAGCTGCACTCCGGCTAACCACAAGCGGCCTAAAGTGGTTAACATAAATTCAGCATCCGAGATTTTCTGCTGAATATGGGGTGATGATGACAACACAAGTTGGTCAGCCGAGCGAGCCGGATTCTGGCGGGCCAGGGTACTGAGCGTTTGACCGGGGCCAACCTCCAATAAAATCCATTCCGGCATTTTGACCAATTCCCCAATACCCTCGGCAAAACGTACCGTTTGACGTAAGTGATTGGCCCAATAGTAGGGATCGGTCACTTCAGCCGCCGTCAACCACGCTTGACTCACGGTGGATAGAATAGGGATTTGGGGAGGATTTAAAGTGATTTGGGTTATGGCTTCAGCAAAGGGTTTGACAACGGGGTCCATCATGCTGGAGTGAAAAGCATGAGAAGTATGCAGCATCCGGGCACTAATCCCCTGTAAGTCCAGTTGTTTAGCCAAATCCTCAACCGCTTCGTTTGGGCCTGAGACAACGCAGAGCAACGGCCCATTACTGGCCGCCAGAGAAACTCCATGCCCCAGAAAAGGCTTTACATCATCTTCCGATAGCCGCACGGCCAGCATACTACCGCCTGGCTGATCTTGCATCAATTTGGCCCGCTTGACCATCAGAGACAGTGCATCCTCTAAGGAAAAAACGTTAGCCAGACAGGCCGCCACAAATTCACCAATACTATGCCCAATCATAGCTTGAGGATGTACCCCCCATGACATCCATAATTTAGCCAGGGCATACTCCATCACAAAAATAGCCGGTTGAGCCATTACCGTTTGGTTGATGACCTGCTGCTCCTCGGGCCGAACCGTTTTGGGGTATAACACCTCCCGTAGATCAAGTCCCAGCTGCGCTTGGAGTAGGTCGGCGCAACGGTCAATTTGGGCTTTAAAGACAGGTTCGGTCTGGTACAGTTCCAGCCCCATATTGGCATGTTGTGAACCTTGACCCGGAAACATAAAAACCAAAGGCGGATTACGACGGCTTTGTTTGTGACTGAATACCCGTTTGGAATTCAAATCTTCCAGAGCTTGAGCCGCATCAGCCGGGTCAGTCGCAATCAGGACGCGCCGATGATTGAATGCCTGGCGACCAACTTGCAAGGTGTAGGCCGCATTGGCTAAATTCAAATCCGGATTCTCCTGGAAATATGCCCCTAAATTGGCTGAGGCCGTATCAAGCGCCGAGGCCGTTTTGGCCGACAGCGGGATAAGCTGATAGGGCCGCGAGGCAGCCGAGGTTTTAAGTGGGGGGGCTTCTTCAAGCACCAGATGCACATTGGTACCGCCCACCCCAAAAGAACTGATACCAGCTCGACGTGGGCTTGGACCGGCTTCCCACTTAGCCAATTTACTATTGACATAGAAGGGGCTGTTGGCAAAATCTATTTTAGGATTAGGTTCTTCAAAGTGTAAACTGGCCGGAATAACTTTGTTTTTCAACGCCAGAGCTGTTTTGGTTAGACCGGCCACCCCGGAAGCAATATCAAGATGACCAATATTGGTCTTTAATGAGCCAATAGCACAAAATTGTTTGGCCTGACTGGCGGCCCTAAAAACCCGACTTAAGGCCGCTATCTCAATGGGATCACCCAGCGGGGTGCCGGTTCCATGAGTTTCCACATAGCTAATGCTGTCCGCCTTTACCCCGGCTAAGGCCTGAGCCATAGCGATCACTTCGACTTGCCCCTCCACGCTGGGAGCCGGATAGCTGACTTTGGTGGCCCCATCATTATTAACCGCCCATCCTTTAATAACCGCGTAGATGTCATCACCATCAGCCAGAGCCTCGTTGAGCCGTTTTAATATCACCACCCCCACGCCGTTGCCAAAAACTGTGCCCTGTGATTTGGCATCAAAAGCACGGCAATGGCCGTCAGGAGAAACGATACTACCTTCTTGATAAATGTACCCCTTTTTTTGTGGGAAGCGGATCGATACCCCACCGGCCAGAGCCAGATCACACTCATGATACATAAGACTTTGACAAGCTTGGGCCACGGCCACCAATGAGGTTGAGCAGGCGGTTTGCACCGTAAAGCTTGGCCCGCGTAAATTCAACTTAAAAGAGACTCGGGTAGTCAGATAATCTTTATCATTGCCTATTTCTGTCTGCAATGGAGCCAAATGAAACGAGTTTCCCAGGCCAGTAAAAAAGGCCGGATTTGTATAAAGCGTGGATAAGAGATAGGTGTTCATATAACAACCGGCATAAACACCGATACTGCCCTCGAATGTTTCCGGGCTGTAACCACTATCCTCTAAAGCCTGCCAGGAGCTTTCCAAAAAAACGCGCTGCTGGGGGTCCATCAATTGGGCTTCTTTGGGATAAATACCAAAAAATTGAGCCGCAAAGAGATCGGCATCTTGGAGCATAGCCGCCACCTGAACATAATTGGGGTCATTTTTAAAGCTTGTCCCTTCCGTGCCGGGCAGATCCAATTCATCATCTTGCAGCGGGACAATGCTTTCAACACCATTTTTTAAGTTTTGCCAAAATTCAGCTATGGTATTGGCTCCAGGAAATCGAGCAGCCATGCCAATAATGGCAATGCCACTTGGTCCATCCGCACCATCGCCTCTGGGTTGACTTAAGGCCACTCTCTGACGTTTGCCCCGTTGAAAAATCTTTTGCAGTTCAAGGGCCTCATTTTTGGTCTGACTTAAATATTGGGCCATCGAGTCAACCGTAGGATACTCAAACAATTTGATGGTATCCAAATTTTGTCCCAGGACAGCTTGCAATTTAGCCTGAATTTGCACCACATGCAGCGACTCCCCGCCCAAATCAGCCAAGGGATCATCCAAACCCACCTGCTCTATCCCCAGTACATCTTGCCAGACCTGAGCAATCGTCCGCTCCAATTGAGTTTGAGGCATCATGTAGGGTTGTTGTAAGACTGGCCGGGGACGTTTTTGAGCTTTAATCCGATTTAAAATCTGTTCCGCCTGCCGAAGTTCCAGCGCAATTTCGCTCAATAGGACAGATTTATGAAAAGCATTTAAATCGGTATCTGGGGCCGCTGTTTTTGTCGATGTAAGTTTGGAGGTTGTGACCTTAAGCGCTTCATTGGGTTTCAGAGTAGTTAGATGAGCTACCGGAAATTTAAATAACCACCCCCGCTCCACAGTTTCTTTAAATTGTTGACCACTGTTATTGAGGAAATTTAAGACCGGCTCATTCTTTTTAGTGAGCAGATAAGGCACATCAACCCGATTTAAATTGTGATTAACGGCCCTAATACCCAACTCAGCCAACATACGTTGTTCGACCCCGCGACCCAATACCCGACAGCTTAATAAAAAGGTATCCACCCTCAGCGAGTCGGTCCCTATTTCAAAAATCACAAACCCCACCAAACCATACGCCCCAAAGCGGTCGCTGACCTCAACCGCCAGACATTCAACCTTATCGGCTTGACAAAGCATAAGAAGTTCAGCCTCGCTACGTCTGATGGTGGTGGCGTTAAATTGATTGGTACGTTGGCTTAATTGGGCCAGCCGGGCCAACTGTTCCGGCTGTGCTGTCGATAGTTTGATTTTTAGGTCAAGACCGGCCAGAAAATCTTCAAGGCTGCTGTTTTGGCTGCGAAACTGTTCCCGCTGCATATTTTGCTGGTAAAATTGGCTGCGTTTTTTATCCTCCTCGGTTACATTTAGATGATCAAAGGCCCAAACATGCTTGAGAAATTCGGGGATTTCAGCCGGGTCCGAGGGGAGTTGTAAGCTTAAAACCTGCGGACAGTTGGCCTGTACCTCAGCACACTCAAGCGGATTGTCATCGACAAAGATAAAACTATCAAGCCCCAATTGCAGTTCATGGGCCAAAGATTTGATATTTTCTGATTTGGCTTGCCAATTGATGCGCCAAGAGACAAGCTGCTCCAGCTTAAGCGGCATCTCCGGGTGCTGTTTAAATACGGCCAAAACATCATCTTCACTATTTTTACTACTTAAACAGAGCAACATCCCGGCTTCATATTGGGCCACCATAAATTCCTGAAGGTTATAATAAGGGCCATCGATCTTTATGCCCATAGGACCATCCTCACCACAAACACCTTGCCACAAGGTTTGATCACAATCCAGGACAATGACTTTGTGAGGCAAGCTTTGCCTAGCATAAATTTGACGGGCAATTTTGCTGCCCAGAGCGGCAAAAAAGGGTGGGGTAAAGGGGATATGGCCCAATTTATCACTTAGGGGATCGTAATAGCTTTCAAGCGGATAGGTGGCTTTTATTTCTGTGGGAGTTATCAACTGCACCCCTTTGACCGGCTTGAGTTCAGCCCTGAGCAAACGTTCCATATCCCCAAATAGGACACTCAGCCCTGCTTGAGCCAAACAGTCCGGGGAAGCGGGACAGATACAAACAAGGTATGGTGTCGAAGATTGCTTGCTCGCACCTTTTAAAGCGGCTATAAAATCTTGGGTAGTGCGGCTTATTTGCTGGGGGTCGCTCGTTTGGCTCCAATCTTCAAAACGCAAAAGAATGATATTGAGGCCATTTTGATTTTGGGCCAGTAAACTTGAGGCATCCAATAACTGTTGAAAAACTTGATTATAGGGGGCCAATTGAACATGGGCCGGCACTTTTAAATATAAAAGCCAAAAACGTAAGACTTCTTCTAAAGGGTCTGCGGTAAAGGTCGCGCTAATCACAAATTGATCTGACATTGATCTTCCCTTAATAAGGAGCGCATTGAATATATTGGTTATGGTTTTTAGGGCTATTAAATAGCATCCCCTAAATTGGACTTGGCCACTTGACCGCACAAACCCGATTTTATCGGGCGCTGTTCAGTAGCACGGTGAATTCATCGCCGTGCAAGGGTCGGTCTACAGCCAAATTTGGTCAATCCAGCGCCCAAACCCAATTTTATCAGGTGCTGTTCAGTAGAATTCATTGCCGTGCGGGGCCGGTATACAAGCTAATCTGGTCAATCCACTGCCCAAAACCTGATACTTTGTCTCTCCCATTATCAGATTTCAGATTAGTTGACTGTATGGTATTGGTATACAGTCAACATTATATCAAGGAACATGGGGTTTAACAAATAGGATAAAAGTAAGATTTTGGGTAAGGTTTTTCCAGTTTTTAAATGATCCCCAAACTACAAGATTTCAACTCTATTGCTGCTTTTAGGGTCTAGTACTGGTTTTTACCCGCCGAGCAACTGTCTGAGCATCTCGGCATCGAATATGGCGGACGGGTCTTCACCGGCCTCCAATCGCCTGATCCAATCTTGGCGCCAGTCGAGGTTTAGGTTCAGGTCAGTTTGGGTACCGCTCTCAACAACACGCCTAAAATCTTCAAGTGCGCCGGCCACATTGCCGTTGAGCGCACGGGCCAGTCCCCTGCCATCGTAATAATAGTCTTCGTCAGGGGTTAGGGTTATAGCTTTTTCACAATGAGGCATTACCTGGTCGGGTTGTCCCAGCAAAGTGCCGTACCAACAGACGTGATCGTGGAAGGTGGGGTTTTCGGGGGAGAGTGTGGCTGCCTCAATATAATCTGCCAGGGCCTGCTCATAACGAGCTTGCCCAACGAAAACATTTCCGCGATTGTAATAGGCCAATTCGAGTGGATCGTAGTTCAGTTCAATCGCTGAGGTGAAATCGGCCAGGGCCTCAGGGGATACACCTTGCTGGTATCGGATTTTTCCGCGTTCGTAGTGAGCTGCGGCGTGGTCCGGGTTTAGGTCAATAATCTGGCTGAATATCTCAAGCGCGGGCTGATAAACATTCGCTCTGGCTAATTGTTGACCTTCTCGCAGCAGGTCTCGAATTGCTTCATACTTACAGAGTTCAGCTGCTGCCGTTGGATCAAAGTCCAGGTCCGGGTTCAGGTTAAGGGTTTGTCGAAAGAGCGTAGCCGCCGGCTCTATTTGTCCTATCGCTGCTAAGGCGCAACCTTGATTGCCCACTTCGGCAGCTACCAGTTTCTTGGCCTTGATTTCTGGCTCAAGTTCGGGAGCTAGACACTTGTCCATATTTATAGAGAATGAACAGGGGCCATCTCCATATTGAGGACCATATCTACCTATTGAGAAGGTTAGATATGGTCTGATAATTAGGGCTTGGGTGAAATTGACAATTGCCGCTTCGATGTTTCCCGCTTTGACCAATTCAAGACCCGTCTCAAATAGCGCTGTGGCCTTAGCTTCGGCTGCAATAGCTTCGGCTTCTCTTCTCGGATCGAGTTCTAGAGTTGGATCCAGCTCCAGGGCTTGCCCAAATAACTCGACCGCTTCTTCAACCTGACCTTCTCTGGCCAACTGCTCTGCCTGCTGGCGCAAAAGGTTGGCGGCCCCTTGTCTGGCAAAATTCAGGAGCGGCTCTATATCTTGCTGTGGATCGAACTGTAACACTGCTGCAGCCAGAATGGAAACTTCAGCGATGTTACCTGCTCTGGCCTGGAGCCAGCCCTCAGCCAGCAACACCTGAGCAGCTATCAGCTTTGTGTCAGTTGCCAGGTCCTCATCCATTTGGTCCAGGTCTAACATTTCTTTGAAACGGACAATGGCCGCGGAGCTTGTCTCCTCCGCAAACTGGGCCTGTTTAAACAGGGTCTCAATTGCCGATTCATCTGCTGGCAAGTGGGGACAGGTCCGCTGGTAGGGGTTGTCACCAAGATGGCTATTCCATTCCGTTTGAGTCAAGTTGCGGTTCGTGCTGCGGCAAGCAATCTGTACGAGTTTAGCAAGGTTCAGGTGCCAGCGTCGAATGACACCATCATGGCCAATTGTGATCAGACGGGAGCCGTCAGCACTGAACTTTAGGGCGTGGGGGAATAAGTTTCCGTGCGGCAGGATGCTAAGTTCCGCTCCCGTACCGCTGTCCCACAGCCGGATCTCTCCCGCATCGTTGTAGGTTGCCAAACGAGAGCCATCCGGGCTGAAGACCAGAAACAAAACATTACTCTGGTGTTGAAGAAGCAACTGTTGACCCGTTATTAGATTCCACAAGCGAACCGTCTTATCTGTTGATATTGTGGCGAGCTGGGTAGCTGTGGGGCTGAACTCAACATCTGTAACCGACTCTGGCTGAAGGAAAACATCTTGTGCTTCACCATTGACATCCCAGAGGCGAACAGAACCATCACTAGCGGCGGTGGCCAACTGTTTGCCATTGGGGCTGAAATCAGCTTCGTTGACGGTGCTACTATGTTTGAAGGTGGCTAGTTGCTTCCCGTTATTGCTCTGCCACAGATTAGCCGTGCCCATACCAAAGGTGACGAGCAATTTCCCATCCGGACTGAATTTAGCACCGGGGTCAGAACCGCCTTCTGTGAGCTTTGCCACCCGTACCCCAGTCTTACTGTGCAATAGATATATGTTACTGTAATACCAATCTACGATCGCGAGGTAAGCCTTATCGGGGCTAAATTGCACAGGACTGTCACCATGTTGTAATCGAGGTCTGAGACCATACTCAGTGTCTGCGTAGTGAAGTCTGTCTCCAGTGGTGGTGTCTATGAGATAAACCCGATCTAATTCATCGCTGGCAACTATACGAGAAGCATCAAAGTTGGGCCAAGCGCCTCTTAAGCCATCAGCCAACCCGGCAGCGTATAATTCTGTTCCGCTTTCAAAATCATGCAGACCGATCTTTTTATCAGCACCCCTGCTTGCAAGTCGGAGGTCATCGCCAGCCGATACTACGCCTAGCACCGTCTCGCCAAGCTCAAGAGCAGCCGGCTCTAATCCGCCGTGATTCGTCCAGAGATGAACCTGCCCCTCGGCGCTTCCGGTCGCCAGGCGGGTACCATCGGGACTGAAATGAAGAGTTCCAATGTTATTATCGCTCTGAATGAGGGTGTCCACGTAATTATTGGTAACAGTGTTCCAGAGGTAGATTTTGCCTATAGCGTCAATGAAAACAAGACGATTGCCATCAGGGCTGAAACGGATGTGGCTGAACCAACTTCCTCCCCCGGCTGGAAATTCTTTGAGCAAAGCTTTAGCAGTAGCTATATTCCAAAGAGAGACAAAGTAAGGCGTCCCATCATTCAAGCTGCCAGTGATAGCCAGGTGAGAACTAGCGGCATTAAAGATGACATTCCGGACTTTATTGTCGTGAGGCAAGCTGACCAGATTCTCGCCAGTGGCACTGTTCCGGATGCGAATGACTCCATCTGTACCCACTGCTGCCAGCAGCGTACCATCAGGACTGAAACGAATAATATCTGGGCCATATTCCTCTGGCAAAGCGGCTATCTTGGCTCCAGTTACAGCATCTCTGAGCTGCACTTCCCCGGAATCAGTGGCTATTGCGAAATGGGTAGTGGGGCCATTGGGGTTAAATTCAATATTAGAGACAAGGCCGCTAGGGGTGATGGCGGTTATGGTCCGCCCAGTGGCGCTATCCACCAACTGAACTGTGTCGGAAATTACCATTGCCAAGCGCGAACCATCAGGGCTGAGACGAAAGCCGATAAAAAAGTAGGGGTTATTACGTTCATAACGATAGTCACCCAAAAGCTCACCATCCAGGCTATTAATGAGCTGAAGTTGGCCGTCTTTGTAGGCATCCCGTAGGTTTCCAAAGCTCTTTGGGGCAGTCATAACCAGCAAATGAGACCCCTTAGTATTAAATTCAGCACTTATATATCGCTCTTTATATTGCGGTGAGGCCACTTTGTGACCGCTAGCAACGTCCCATAGGTAAACAGCATCATCTGAAGTGATGCTGGTCAGACGGGTGGCAGAGGGGTTAAATGAGAAGTCTGTGAGCGCACTATTGTGTTTGAGCATGGCTAATTGCTGCTGTTTGGCGCTATCCCAGAGATAGATTGTCTTCCCCCCGTCAGTGACGGTGGCCAAAATACTATCCTGGGTATCAGGGCTAAAGATAATCTCGGTGACAAGGTCTTGATGTGGCAGGAGGCCGAGTTTTTGGCCGTGCATAGCATCGAACAGGTGTACCGTGTCGGAGATGACAATAGCCAGTTTGGTGCCAGCAGGGTTAAAGGCTATGTTTGTGGCATTTGCTTCGTCGTTGAAAAGTGTTATATCTTCCCCGCTGGCGGTGTCCACCAGCCGGGCTGGACTGCGGTCATAATAACCGGAGGTGGCCAGTCGGGTGCTGTCAGCATTAAAGATGATCTTGGGGCTGCTGGGCCTTGTCCCGGTGCTGGATTCGTGGCGTAGGGTGACCAGCGGGGCAACAGCCAGCGTTTGTCGCAGGGCATTATCGACCTCGGGTATAATTGATGGGGCAGCCGTCATGGCGTTTACTGCTTCTCTGGCAAGTAATAGGCCCAACTCAGGTTTTGTGTTTAAGATATCCAGGGATTGGGTCGCTAATTGACGGGCCAAACTCATGTGGCGCTGGCGTTCAGCTTCTTGGCGGGCCAGTGTCGCGGCCGCCGCAGCCGCTTCGGCTTCCAGCCGATTTTTTTCACTTTCTTGGCGGGCTTTGGTTTCAGCCGCCGCAGCCGCTTCAGCTTCCAGCCGATTTTTTTCACTTTCTTGGCGGGCTTTGACTTCCGCCGCCGCAGCCGCTTCAGCTTCCAGCCGATTTTTTTCACTTTCGTGCAAGGCCGTTGCTTCGGCGCTAACAGCCGCTTCAGCTTTGTCTAAGGCACTTAGAGTATTCATCTGGGCTATAATAGCCCACAGAGCGGCCCCAACAGCCAGTAAGAGCAAAACAAGTACACCACCTAAATAACGCCGGACCACTTCAGCCCGGCGTTTTTGCTCAGCGGCCAACTTTTGAGCAGCCTCTATCTTTTCCTGTTGGCGCTGCTTTTCTGCTTCCGCTACTCTAGCTTGTAAGGTGACACAGGCCTCCAAATAATCCTGCTCCAACTCGCTCAGAGAAAAGCGAGGTAGTTTGGTCAGGGTAACAGCTTCCTTTAACAGGCTGCCCCGTAGTTTTAGCAAATCTTCATCCCGTTGTGAGATGTCATCAGGATTGCTCTCTGTCCAAGCTTTGGCCTCCCGACCGAGGTTACTGCGCACATGCAGCAGGACCCGATCTTCATCCAGCCAGTGCCGCAGCCGAGGCCAATAGCGGATCAGCGCTTCGTGGGAGACTTCTACTTCTTCTTGGGCGGTGGTTTCATTAACACTGGTCACCAGCAGCCTGGCTCCGGGATTAGCGAGGCGTTGAACCAGTCGTCTGGTTAAGTCCGGATCGCTGCCGGCGGGGACCAATTGCTCAAACCGAACCCGCTGACGGGTGTCACGTCGCTCCTCAGCCTGGATTGCTTCTTCATCATCCAAACGAGTCAGGCGGACAAAGATGTCCCGGATACGGGTTTGTTCCTGCGGCAAAGATCCACGATAGATCTTTTCAGCCGTCTGGGCGATGGCTTGCTGCACCCCGCCGATGTTGCGGTACTCTTCGGCCCGCAGCCAGCGACCGTGGCGACGCTGCCAAAGCTCCAACAAAGTATGTTGCAGTAGTGGCATTGCGCCGGGTTCATCTTTAACTGCATCCAAGATGGTGTTGCTCAAATCAGCCTCAAAGCGCAAACCAACAATACGAGCCTGTTGCTCCATCGCACTGCGCAATTCTGCCGTGTCCATAGGGCCAATCAGCTTTTGGTGGGTTTCCATCATGTGGGCCAGGGCCGGATAGGCGGTGCAATCCCCCAAGAAATCGGCCCGCATGGTGACGATAAGCTGCATCTGCTTGGGCAAAGTTAGCAATCGGTCGACGAAGGGCTGACGTTTATCTTGAGCTGAAAGGGTAAAAAGCTCTTCAAATTGGTCAATAACCAAGAGTGTTGATGGGACAGGGAGAGCTAAATCTGAGGCTGGATGGTCAACCTTTAGTTTTTGAAGAGCGTTTTCCAGATAAAGCAGGGGGTTGTCACCCGGTGTGACAGAGGTCCAGTGCAGATTTGCTCTCCTTTTTTGCAAGATGGGCATGGCCCCGGCCAGCACCAACGATGATTTGCCGCAGCCCGATCGACCCAACAAGACTAAAAAGTCGTCCTGCTCTAAGCGCTCGAGCAGCTCGGCCAGCAGGATTTCCCGACCAAAGAAGAGTTGCTGATCTTTAAATTGAAAGGCGGCCATTCCCAGAAAGGGACAGGTGTTGTTGTATTCCGGTAATTTTTCGTCCAGGGCGATGGCCCTGAAGTTGAGGTCGAACACCTCTTCGCTCAGGGTGTTAACTTCAGCCAGGGCTTGATCCCATTCGTGACGAGCGGCCAGGCTCAAGGCAGAGCGGTCTGTATTTAATCTGTCTTTGAGCGTATTAGCCAGAGGTGTAAATTTTTTCGTCAGGATGGGGGCGCGTGGTGGCAAATCTTTATCTATGCGGGCGAGGGCGTACTCAATATCCTCGTCAGTCAGTGGCCGCTCGCCACTGAAGAGTGGTCGGCCCCCTAGCCGGCTGTAGAGGGCGGGTACGGTGATATCCGGGCGCTCGGCTAATCCGGCTCCGGCCTCAACCAAAGCCAGGTCGAGTTCGCCATGGGCGCGTAGCCGCACATAGAAAGCAGCGGCCAGGGCTGCGGCGGTTGTTATTGAGACCTTCTCGGTCATGGCCAGCACGGCTGGCATCCCCAGCTCGCGTACCAGTCGTTGGGCCAGACCCCCCAGCCCATTTTCGGCTTGGGGTGCGGCACTATGGCAGGTGGACAGGAAGGCAAAGTGAGGCAAACCCTGGGCTCCCTGCAGGCGGCGCAACCGGGTGATCAGTTGGGTTGCGGTCACTGGGGCGACGTTGTTATGCTCGTCTGCCAGGTAGAGGACGGTCTCTCCCTTGTCATTTAAGAATTGGCCGTGGGCTACAATATGGAGCAAGGTGTAGTGCGCGGCGGTAATCTGCTCACATAAGGTGTTGAGGGTTGGGGGGCCGGCGGCTTCTGTCAGGGTGGCCAGCACATCACAGGGAATATCAGCCAGTGCTGTTTTTAGGCTGGTTACGGTGGTCGCGGCATCAAAATCGTGCAAATTGTATGCGGCCAGGTTGTGGGGATTGGCCACCAGAAGCAAGGCACGCAGGTCTCGGCGGCCAATCGGCTGGAAGCGTCGGTCGGTGAGGCTGGGTAAATAAATGGAAAAGGGCGCTTGTTGGTCCAGAGCCAGAAAGTCCCAGTGACCATCGTCAGTTGGGGCAGCCAGACGCTCCCAATGCCATGCTTTCAGCAATTCATCTTCAATCATCAGTAAAACGCGCAGCCGGTCAGAGTTTGCTTCTTCGATCTGGCTGACGGTTCGGGCCTGGCTAAAGGCAGTATGGATTTGGGGGGTGAAGAGGGCCTGGCCCAGCAGCGTGCCATAAGCCAGTGGGTCGTGGGCCAGGCTAATCAGCTCAGTTTGCTGCTCCTCAGTAAGCTGGAATGTTCCTTCGGTGCGGATAGGCAAAAAAGTACCCGGTTTACTCTGCTCGACTACGACGGGCCAGCCGTCACCCGCTTTGCGCTGGATGGTGATTTCAAAGGTGTGCATGGGCAATCCTCCGGGAATTGGTTAGTGGTAATGATATCCCTTTTATGATTGTACCACATTTGAGGTCGCTGTGGCTGAGGATTGGCTGAGTGTTGGCTGAGTGCGGTTTTTTTAGGGGCATAAAAAACAGTAAGGTGCGATTTACCACTACTCCAGAGCAGCCTGTAAAGCGGAGATAACAGCCCTTAGGGAGTTCCAAAAAAATAAACCTCCCAAAACTATAAGGATAACTTAAACTTTTGAGATAGATACCCCTCATAAGGAACTCCTTTAAGGCTTT
>PJEL010001571.1_pt1 | contig 22633 bp, 17 predicted proteins | sample 1853271 | NCBI WGS metagenome assembly PJEL01 (sample SAMN08108733, study PRJNA415343) | Invertebrate metagenome, whole genome shotgun sequencing project. | host: Globobulimina | place: Sweden: Gullmar Fjord | collected 2015-08
GCCATCATTGTCGCAGTACCAACTTCAAAAACCTGCACGATGTGTGGTTGTTTCTTGGCACGGAATGCGGCGATTGAAGCCGTCATTGTTTCTGTGTAATTCCCTTTAAAGGTAGGAACAACCTTATATTCTGACTGAGATGCATTAAAATCATCGGCAATCTTGTTCACTCGCTCGCCGTTGGCACCGCCCATAGCATGCCACCAGTGAACTTCTGTCACAGCTGAGGCAAATGAGGTACTTCCGACCAATGTAGCCAAGGCTACCGGCACTACGAATTTTGTAAATTTTGACATTTGACTTCCCTATTGGTTGCTAACACTGAAATCAATTCATCTGATTTCAAGTTCATTAATTTCTTAACGGAGACAACCCTCCTCCCTCCGCTACAGTAAAAGGATTTAGTCGGCTATCAATGACCGTTTGATGACAAACTTCATTTCATAGGCTTTCACCTTCATTTTTCTTCGCTTGCTATAATTTTGTGGAATACATTCATAACTATATGTTATGGAGTGATTTCACAAAATTGGGTTTCAAGAATGATTCGTCTTAGGCAGTTGGAAGCTTTCAGAGCCGTAATGATTACCGGAGGCGTAACCCCTGCGGCAAATATGCTAAGCATTACACAACCAGCAGTAAGTAAGCTAATAAACAGCCTTGAAAAAACGATGGGAATTCCGTTATTTGAAAGAAGGCAAGGCAGACTTCATCCAACTTACGAAGCCAATTTCTTGCGCGGCGAAGTGGACCGTGCAATTGCCAGCCTTGAGCATATTACGCGTCTCTCCGAAGATATTCGAAACCAAAAGGCCGGTCATCTGCGTATTGCGTGCCTCCCCGGCTTTGCTACATCCCTTATGCCTGTTGTGGTTTCAGAGTTTTTGGCAGCCCGAAAAGAGGTTACCATGTCGATACAGACACGCTCCTCTGTTCGCGTTAGGGAATGGATCGCGGCTCAACAATATGACATTGGTGTTGCCGATGAGTTTGAAGGAAACAGCGCTGTGGTTCACGAGTCCGTTGATATTCGGACAGTTTGCGCCCTTTCTCCGCAGCATCCCCTAGGTTCCAAGAAGACCATTGATGTATCAGATTTAGACGGCATGCCAATGATCATTCAAGATGGCGCCAACCGCTTTCATCATCAATTAAAGGATGCCTTTGATCAGGCTGGCGCAACATTGGTCCCGCGCGTGGAAGTGCGCCAATTTGCAACGGCTTGCCTACTGGCAAAACAAGGGGTTGGCGCGGCTATTGTCAGTTCAATCGATGCGGCTGAATATGTAAACCGCGGGCTTATAACGCGCCCCTTCACACCGAGCCTACCCTTCCGCCTGGATATTCTTTATCCCATGTATCATCCAAAATCCCTTTTACTTCAGGATTTCATCAAACTCTTTCGCCAGAGGCTGGAACCCTTCACTTTGTAGTCAAAGGGCTCCGATCCAAAAAATTTCCTTTACCAAGTATCAACGAACGTCCGCTTTTTCCCGGGGCCGCGCGGCGGAGTAGAAACCGTTTTCAAAGCCTGAACTAGTCGCAAACGGGTATCCGCAGGATCGATCACATCATCAATCTCCATGAAGGCCGCAGCATTAACGGCCTTTCCTCGGATATAGGCTTCATCCACCATGGTGTTGAAGGCGATTTGTCGTTCTTCTTCATCTTCAATGGCCGCGAGTTCTTTCTTATATCCAAGCCGAACAGCGCCTTCCAAGCCCATTGGACCCATCTCGCCCGTTGGCCAGGACAATGTCACAAACGGTGCGTGCATGGACCCTGCCCCCATAGCTTGTGCGCCAAGGCCGTAACCTTTTCTCAAAATTACCGTGAAAACCGGAACCGTAACGCTGCCTGCAGCGGCAAAAAGGCGGGCCGTTTTACGAACCAGAGCTGTCTTTTCGGCCTCAGGGCCGACCATGAAGCCCGGGGTATCGCAAAGGGTCAGAACCGGAATATCAAAAGCATCGCAAAGCTGGATATGACGCGCGGCTTTTTCAGATCCGTCTGCATCAATCGCTCCGCCCAAATGCATGGGGTTATTGGCGATCAATCCCATTGGCCGGCCTTCTATACGAATAAAGGCCGTTATCATGCCTTTAGCAAAATCCGGGCGAAGCTCAAGAACTGACCCCTTATCGGCAATCAGGTCGATAACCTTTCGGATATCATAAACACGCAGACGATTTTCTGGAATAACCGAACGCAAATGCCGCTGATCGTCTGCGTCCCATTCCGCGATAGCGCCTTGGAAATAAGACAGCGCTTTCTTCGCCAGATCGGTCGCTTCTTCTTCATCTTTCGCAACGATATCAATCACACCATTTGGTGCCTGCATGGAAACAGGGCCAACTTCTTCGGGTGTGTAAATGCCTAGGCCGCCTCCTTCAATCATCGCAGGCCCGCCCATACCGATGGACGTATCTTGGGTGGCAATCAGAATATCACTAACACCCATCAAAGCAGCATTCCCCGCGAAGCAACGCCCGGACGCGATACCAATACGCGGGACCAGCCCTGAAAGGCGCGCGTATGTTTGAAAAGTGGGAACATCAAGCGTGGACGCTGCGTTAATATCAACGTCTCCGGGCCGACCGCCACCCCCTTCTCCATAAAAAATGATGGGAAGCTCTCGGGCTTCAGCAAGATGCAGAACACGGTCTGTCTTTTTATGGTTGAGAACCCCTTGCGTTCCGGCAAACACCATATAGTCGTAGCCTAAAACAATGCAGGCCGCTTTCTCTTCGCTGAAATGATCTCCATTAATGCTCGCAGTTCCAGCCACCATCCCATCCGCTGGACTTATCCGCTCAAGGGTTTCAACACTGTGCCGCGATCTCTGCGCGGCAATATTAAAGCCGCCATATTCTGAAAGACTGTCCGCATCCACCAGCCGTTCTATATTTTCGCGAATGGTACGCTTTCCTTTTGCACGGCGCTTGGCAACCGCTTCTGGGCGAGACGCATCCAAAATGGCTTCCCGCTTGGCCAAAAGGGCAGCAAGATCCGGGCGAATATAATCGAGATCCACTTCTTCCGCGTCTCCAGCATGCTCGTCATCGAATTCGCCCGGTTCAATATAAAGCAGCGCCGCGCCTTCCATAACGGTTTGCCCAGACAGCGCCGGAATGCCTTTAATGACACCGCTCACTTCTGCTGTTATCTGATGCTCCATTTTCATGGCTTCCAGCACAGCGACAACCTGACCTTTCACGACGGTTTCGTCCAAAGCAACCAGTATCTCAACAACTGTCCCCATCAGGGAGGAGGTAATTGCTTCAGTTCCATCCGGGCCTTCGGCAGCATCCATAGAAACTGGTTGGCCAAAGCTTTCTACATCGGTTTCTTCATCAGAGGCCGGCTGATTTGCGAGAATTTTGGTTAGGTTATCATCGACAAATCGTGTTGTAAGGCGACCATTCCCAACATTTTCGTTGTGAAGGAGAGAACGCAGAAACCCTATATTTGTTTCTATTCCCGCGATCTTATAATCAGATAGAGTCTGATCAGCGTGACGCAGAATATCTAAATAGGACGCACGAGGATCAGAGACGATAATCTTGGAGAGAAGCGAGTCATAACGCGGATTGGGTTGCCAACCGACAAACGCCGCACTGTCAATTCTAACGCCGCGCCCTTGAGGAACTTCATGTCGCCGGATCTGTCCTCCCGCTGGTTTGACCTTTCCTGATGCATCAAATGTTTCTGCATTAACGCGAGCCTGCACAGCAAATCCGCGAATTTGCATGGATTCTTGTGTATACCCAATTTCTTGCAGGCTTTTCCCGCCCGCGATTTCAAGTTGCGCGGCAACCAGGTCCAATCCCAAAATTTCTTCAGTGATAGTATGTTCAACCTGGATGCGGGGATTTGCCTCCATAAATGCAAAACTGTCATCCGCTGCCGATACCAGAAATTCAAAAGTGCCAAGCCCGATATAATTAACATCCCTGGCCATTTTGACAGCAGCATCACAAAGAGCCTGTTTCACGTTTTTTGAAAGGTTAGGTGCCGGTGCAATTTCCAGAACCTTTTGGTTGCGCCGTTGCAAAGAACAATCCCGTTCATGTAGATGGATTACGTCCATCCCGTCGCCAATGATCTGCACTTCAATATGGCGGGCATCCGGCATAAAACGTTCGACATAAACGCGCCCATCTCCAAAGGCGGCTTCCGCTTCCGCACTTGCGCTTGCATATGCAGTCTCAACTTCAGACAGATCCCGGACAAGCCTCATCCCTCGGCCGCCACCACCTGCCAGGGCTTTGATGAACATCTGACTGTCTGGCGAAAGTTCAGACTGAAATTTCTTTGCATCCTCCAAAGTCGTTGCTTCATTGGTTCCTGCCAAAACAGGAATACCCAATCTGATGGCAAGTGCCCGTGCAGCGCTTTTATCCGCCAATGCGTTTAAAGTTGCGACGGTTGGGCCGACGAATTGCAAGCCTTCCTTCGCACAAAGATCAGCGAAATCCGCATTTTCGCTCAAAAAACCATATCCGGGATGAATGGCATCAGCCGCCGATCGCTTGGCCGCAGCGATAACCTCAGCGCTATTCAAATAGGATGCGGGGCCTGAGCCGGGCAACAACTCTCCCTCCTTCATAGATCTTACATGAAGGGCCGCCTGATCATCCTCTGGATAGAGGGCAATACTGGATATTCCAAGAGATCGTGCTGCGCGAGAAATTCGAATGGCGATTTCACCGCGATTAGCAATCAATAAACGCTGAATAGACATGTTCCTCCATGGGCGGGCGAGCCGCTTATTCTTAATTTTGGAGGTATGCTACACTGCCTTCTTTCAAGAAGATAGAAGCAGCTTTATGCGGATTGTCGCGACGCGGCGGCCATAATGTGTTTTACCAAAGAATGGAGGCCATTACTTCGGGAAGGGGATAAATGCTGACTTAATCCCAATTCCTCCAAAAAGGCAGGATCAGTTTTCAGGATTTCGGCCGGTGTCCGGTTATCATAAACCGCCAGAAGCAACCCGATAAGACCGCTGACAATCATGGCGTCACTGATTGCCAGAAACCGCAATTTATCACCATCCATATGGGAGACTAGCCATACCTGAGATTGACATCCCATCATCAGGTTTTCGTCGACCCTCAGTTCTTTTGGAAAGTCAGGAAGCTTGCGTCCAAGATCAATCAGATAGCCATATCGATCGGTCCATTCTTCCAGAAACATAAAAGCATCTTTAAAATCCTGGATGACATCAACTGCTGAACTGGATGGATCGGACATTGTGATATTTCACTCATAATAAACAAATTTGAATAACCGAGCTTGGTCTATCAGCTTTTGAAGCCAAACAATACCATTTTCAAATTTAACAATATGTAAAACGCCATAAAAAAAGGGCCGGAAAAATCCCGGCCCCTCTCTTAATCAACTGTCAGATTAGTTCTGCCAGCTTTTTACCAGTTCATCATAATTAACTGTAACCGGTTTTGGTTTTTCGTTTGCCAGTTTCGCTTTTGGCGCACCTGGCTGGCTGAGCCAGAAACCTGGATCTTTCTTTTCGTTCAACTTCGGTCCGATGTCGCCTTGAACACCAGCACGTTCCAAACGGGAAAGAACTTTTTCCTGTGCAGCACAGAGAGAATCCATTGCTTCTTGTGGTGATTTTGCACCTGAAGACGCATCCCCAATATTCTGCCACCAAAGCTGAGCCAGTTTTGGATAATCAGGAACGTTCGTGCCTGTTGGTGACCACTGTACCCGTGCCGGTGAACGATAAAATTCGATCAAACCACCGAGTTTAGGAGCGCGTTTAGTGAAGCTTTCATGCTGAATTGTAGATTCGCGAATGAACGTCAAACCAACATGGGATTTCTTCACGTCAACAGTTTTAGATGTCACGAACTGTGCATAGAGCCAAGCCGCTTTTGCCCGGTCAACTGGAGTGGATTTCATGAGAGTCCATGAACCCGCATCCTGATAGCCCAATTTCTGACCTTTAGCCCAATATGCTCCGCGAGGAGAAGGGGCCATGCGCCATTTAGGAGAACCGTCTGCATTCACAACTGGAATACCGTCTTTTACCATATCTGCGGTAAAGGCCGTGTACCAGAAGATCTGCTGTGCAATTGCACCTTGAGCAGGAACCGGACCGGCTTCACCGAAGACCATACCAGCAGCGGCAGGCGGTGCATATTTAGTCAGCCATTCGATATATTTTGTGATCGCATAAACGGAAGCTGGACCGTTTGTGTCACCACCGCGAGAAACACAGGAACCAACGGGTTGGTTCTTATCGTTTACGCGAATGCCCCATTCATCAACAGGCAGTCCGTTTGGCTCACCTACGTCACCGTTGCCAGCCATGGAAAGCCAAGCATCTGTAAAGCGCCAGCCCAATGATGGATCTTTTTTACCATAATCCATATGACCGTATACTTTTTGGCCATCGATTGTACGGCCTGTGAAGAATTCAGCGATATCTTCATAGGCAGACCAGTTCACTGGAACACCGAGTTCGTAACCATATTTGGCTTTAAAATCGGCCTTGTTTTTTGCATCATTGAACCAGTCATACCGGAACCAATACAGGTTGGCGAACTGCTGATCAGGAAGCTGATACAGTTTTCCATCCGGCCCTGTTGTGAAAGAGCGGCCAACAAAGTCGTTTAGATCAAGTGTGGGAGACGTTACGCCCTTGCCTTCACCGGACATCCAATCAGTCAGATTACGAGCCTGCTGATAACGCCAATGCGTACCGATCAAATCGGAATCGTTGATATAGGCATCATAAATGTTTTCGCCAGATTGCATTTGAGTCTGCAATTTTTCAACAACGTCACCTTCACCAATCAAGTCATGGGTAATCTTGATGCCGGTGATGGCTGTAAAGGCTTTAGCCAATACTTTTGACTCGTATTCATGGGTCCCGATAGTTTCGGAAACCACTTTGATTTCCATGCCTTTGAACTGTTCAGCCGCGGTTACGAACCACTGCATTTCTGCTTTTTGTTCTGCTGCCGAAAGAGATGACAAACCAGCAATTTCATCACTCAGGAACTTATCGGCCGCAGCCATATCGGCCTGTGCAGAGGCAGTGCCCATCACAAGCGCAACAGCGGTTGTTGTCGCTAAAATATACTTTCGCATTTATCATCCTCCCTGGAATTATATGCGTGTTAAAGAGATCACCCTTTAGCAATCTCCGAATTTACTCAGCCTCACACCCACCTGAATACGCCAAGCGCATAGATGATTGAAAGACCAAGTGCCCACCACAGATCGGGACCAACGAGCCCCAACCATGCAAGGTGAATAAAAGCACTGCCAAGCAGTGATAAAAACAAACGATCGCCGCGCGTGGTTTCGAAGCGCAGGATACCAACGCGCGGATGTCCACCCGGACTGGCGTATTCCCAAACGCTCATCCCGATCAAAAGGCAGACAATGGTTCCGTAGAAAACTGCCGTTGGCAGAGTCCATCCCATCCATGAAAAATCCATGTTTTCCTCCTTAACCGGCGTTACACACGACCAAGAGCAAAGCCCTTGGCGATATGATTGCGTACGAAATAGATGACCAGTGCACCTGGTATAATTGTCAGAACACCTGCGGCTGCGAGAACACCCCAATCAAGTCCGGAAGCCGATACTGTCCTTGTCATAATTGCCGTAATAGGCTTGGCATCTGTCACCGTAAGTGTCCGCGCCAGCAACAGCTCCACCCAGGAGAACATGAAGCAAAAGAACGCGGCAACACCGATACCCGAAGCCGTTAGTGGCATAAAGATTTTCACAAAAAACCGTGGGAAAGAGTAGCCATCAATATAAGCCGTCTCGTCGATTTCTTTTGGAACACCGGACATGAACCCTTCCAGGATCCAGACCGCGAGCGGTACATTGAACAAGCAATGCGCCAATGCCACAGCAATATGAGTGTCAATCAATCCAAATGCAGAATAAAGCTGGAAGAAAGGCAGCGCGAAAACAGCAGGTGGTGCCATGCGGTTCGTCAGCAACCAGAAAAACAAATGCTTGTCACCCAGGAATTTATACCGCGAAAATGCATAAGCTGCAGGCAGTGCAACGCCCACCGCGATAACCGTATTCAGCGCCACATAAATCATGGAATTGATATACCCGTCATACCAGCTGGGATCCGTCAGGATCACTTGGTAGTTCCGCCAGGTAAAATCAGTTGGGAACAGCGTGAATGTGGACAAAATTTCCTGATTGGTTTTGAAGCTCATATTGACCAGCCAATAAATTGGCAGCAACAGGCATACAATATATAGGGTCGGCACCACCCACTTGAATTTGCCAGAAGACGAAAGTTCCTTCTTCGACCGAACTCCCGTTAAATCAATAGAATTTTGGGTTTTTGTCAGGGTTACATCACTCATTAGTCCTGCACTCCTTTTTCTGGGGCGTCCGAGCCGGCATTTTCCATGACGGTAAAGAATACCCAGGACAGCAATAGGATGATCAGGAAGTAGACAAGCGACATTGCCGCAGCGGGTCCCAAGTCGAATTGTCCAATCGCCATTTTCACAAGATCGATTGAAAGGAATGTCGTGGAGTTACCGGGGCCTCCGCCTGTCAAAACAAACGGTTCGGTATAAATCATAAAGCTGTCCATAAATCGCAACAGAACCGCAATGAGAAGAACACTTTTCATCTTTGGAAGCTGGATAAAGCGGAAAATACTCCACTTGGATGCGCCATCAATTTTTGCTGCTTGGTAATAGGCTTCAGGAATTGAGACAAGACCAGCATAGCTCAAAAGAACAACCAAACTGGTCCAATGCCAGATATCCATAATAATAATTGTCGCCCAGGCATCAAATGCATTGCTGGCATAGTTGTAGTTTATACCGAGGGCCGCCAATGTGTGCCCCAAAAGGCCAATATCCGCTCGGCCAAAAACCTGCCAAATTGTCCCGACAACGTTCCAAGGGATAAGCAGCGGCAATGCCATTAAGACCAGACAAACAGAAACCCACATGCCTTTTTTGGGCATGGAAAGGGCGATGGCTATTCCAAGGGGTATTTCAATAAGAAGAATGATTGCTGAAAACGCTAGGTTTCTACCAAGCGCATTCAGGAAACGCTCTGATTGCAAGACCTCGACGAACCATTCGGTTCCCACCCAGAAAAACTGATTATTACCGAAAGTGTCTTGGACCGAATAGTTTACCACTGTCATTAGCGGGATAATGGCGCTGATGGCGACAAGGAAAAATACTGGGAGTACAAGAAACCACGCTTTGTTATTGAGGGTTTTTTCCATAACTACACCTGCCCTTTAACAAGGTGAGAATCCTTGTAGATATTGACTTTATCTTGATCAATGATGGCTGTTGGGTGCGCGGGAATACTGCTTCCCTCTGGCAGGACAGCATCGATTGTTTGCCCCTCAAGATTTGCCCGAACTATTTTATAGCGCCCAATATCTTCAACTGCAGTGATTTGAATAGGCAGACCCGTTTTATCATCCGTTATCTTCACATATTCCGGGCGAATGCCGAGTTCTACATTCCCGGTTAAGCCAGCATAAGACTTCACAAGATCAACGTCATATTTGCCGATTTTTGCTGTTTTTCCGGCCACGTCTGCGGAGAGCACATTCATTCCAGGAGATCCGATGAAATAGCCGACAAAGGTATGCGCCGGTTCATCAAAAAGCTCTTCGGGTGTTCCAATTTGAACAACCTCACCGTCATACATAACAACAACTTTGTCAGCAAAAGTCAGCGCTTCTGTTTGATCATGCGTGACGTAAATCATCGTATGTTCAAACTGCCTGTGAAGTTCTTTCAGTTTTGTCCGAAGTTGCCATTTCATGTGGGGGTCGATAACCGTCAATGGCTCATCGAACAAAATCGCATTCACATCATAACGAACAAGCCCGCGCCCCAGAGAAATCTTCTGTTTATCATCGGCGGTCAGTTTTTCCGCCTTTCGGTTCGCCTTGTCACCAAGATCAAGAATTTCAATCATTTCGGCTACGCGCCGACTAATTTCATCTTTTGGCACATGACGATTGACCAAAGGAAAGGCCAGATTTTCGGCCACCGTCATGGTGTCATAGATAACCGGGAACTGAAAAACCTGGGCAATATTGCGATGTTCAGGCGGTAATTGCGTCACGTTTTGCTGACCGAAAAGGATATTGCCTTTTGATGGAATCAATAAACCAGAGATGATATTGAGAAGGGTCGTTTTTCCGCAGCCAGAAGGGCCGAGTAGCGCATACGCCCCGCCGTCTTCCCAGACATGATCAATTTCTTTGAGGGCGAAATCGGCATCAGATTTTGGATTTGGCAGATAGGAATGAGCGAGTTTATCAAGCGTTATTTGAGCCATGCGATTTCCTTAACCTCCCTTCGAATAGGATGGGGCAGCAACAAGCTTGTCGCCCGCACCAAATACAAAGAAATCTTCTGGATTTAAGAAGACAGAGATCGCATCCCCTGTATCCACTCGGTGAACTCCATGGGTAAGTGCAACCCATCGATAACCGTTTTTCTCAACGTGAATGAAACTCTCGGATCCCGTAATTTCAGACGTTGCCACATGTGCGGCAACAGTCAGTGTCTCATGATCAGGTTTAACCAAAGCAATATGATGAGGCCGAACGCCAACTTTATAGGAGCCATCCGCCAGTGATGTGGCCTCTCCTGTTGCGGCTACTTTCTGACCATCAAATTGCAGATCTGCCCCCACTTTCTGTACTTCAAAAAGATTGAGGGGAGGATCTGAAAAAGTCTGGCTGGTTTGCAGATCGACGGGTCGGTTATGCACTGAAATTGTTTCGCCAAATTGTGTGACATGACCTTCGGATAATGTCGCTGTGTTGCCTCCCAGAAGCAGTGCTTCATGAGGTTCCGTGGTTGCATACACAAATACCGCGCCGGTCTCCGCAAACAATTTAGGCAGCTCAATTCGAAGTTCTTCGCGAAGCTTGTAATCCAGATTAGCGAGCGGTTCATCCAACAGGACAAGTCCCGCATCCTTCACCAAAGCGCGTGCCAATGCGGTTCGCTGCTGTTGTCCGCCCGAAAGATTAAGCGGTGTACGATCCAGGAAATCACTGAGTTTCATCAGTTCCGCGGCTTGGCGTACTTTCTTATCAATAACATCCTTACTCAATCCCCGAATACGCATTGGGGAGGCAATATTCTCATATACTGTCATTGCCGGATAATTGATGAACTGCTGATAGACCATGGCAACATTGCGTTTTTGAACGGGAATGCCAACAACACTTATCCCATTAAATAGGATGTCGCCTTCTGTCGGCTTATCCAGGCCAGCCATGAGGCGCATCAAGGTCGTTTTGCCGGACAAGGTCGGACCAAGCAGGACGTTTAAAGAACCTTTTTCAAGACGCATGGAAACATCACGAATGTGATATCCCCCTCCAACCTTCTTGCTTACATTCTTTAATTCTAACATTTCATACCTAACGCCGTGCAGATTTAGATCCGCACGATCATTCTTTGTTCATCCATGCATTCAGTCCGGCAATTTGTTCTTCGGACATGCGAATACCAAGTTTACCGCGACGCCAAACAACATCCTCTGCTGTCTGTGCCCACTCATTTTTCATAAGATACTTAACTTCTTGCTCGGTAAGTCCGGCACCAAAATCCTCACCCATATCGTCGGATGAGGTTATGCCATCAAGCAATTCCCACGCTTTGGTGCCGTAAGAACGCACAAAACGCCACGCTACTTTTCTTTCTAGGAAAGGATACTTTAGCGCAAACTTATCTACAAGGGCATCGAATTCCTCAGGGTCAAAATCACCACCGGGAAGAATTGAATTTGCTGTCCAGCGCGGCTTCTTCTTTCCAAGGGCCGCTTCAATTTTCTCCAGCATGGATTCAGCCAACCGGCGATATGTCGTAATTTTACCGCCAAACACATTCAAAAGAGGGGCCTCCCCTTTTTTACCGTCCTGACGCAACACGTAATCCCGGGTCGCTTCCTGGGCTTTTGAGGCTCCATCGTCGTAAAGCGGACGAACTCCTGAATAAGTCCAGACGACATCCGTTTCCTTGATGGGTTTCGTGAAATACTCACTCGCGGCTTCGCACAAATAGGTTACTTCAGCATCTGAAATGCTGATGTCGTTCACATCCCCATTAAAGTCCTGATCTGTTGTGCCGATGAGCGTGTAGTCTTGCTCATAAGGAATGGCAAAGATGATCCGCTCATCTGCATTTTGAAAAATGTAACACCGGTCATGATCAAACATTTTGGGCACGACAATATGACTGCCCTGCACAAGGCGAACATTCCTCGCTTCATTGTCACCGAGTGATGTTCCAAGTACATCATCCACCCAAGGACCTGATGCATTCACCAGAATGCGAGCTGTCAGTGTTTTCTCTTCTTTCGTTTTCAGGTTTTGGGTCGTGATATGCCAGATACCATTTTCGCGCCGCGCCCTGGTGCAGCGGGTCCGGGTTTCAATCTGAGCCCCTTTTTCTGCAGCATCCTGTGCGTTCAAAACAACAAGGCGGGCATCATTTACCCAGCAATCTGAATATTCGAAACCTTTATTTATTCCCGGCTTAAGGGGAGCTCCGGCAGGCTCTTTTGTCAGATTTACCGTTTTGGTCGCCGGAAGCTTCTTGCGACCGCCAATATGATCATAAATAAACAATCCTAAGCGGAGGAACCAGGCAGGCCTCAGGCCTTGAAGATACGGCAGGGTAAAGCGTAGCGGCCAAATAATATGCGGTGCCGTTTTCCAAAGCACTTCGCGTTCACTAAGAGCCTCTCTTACCAGGCGAAACTCGTAATGTTCAAGATAGCGAAGCCCACCATGAACAAGCTTGGTCGATCCTGACGACGTTCCACTTGCCAGGTCATTCATTTCACAAAGCGCAACGGAGTAACCGCGGCCAACTGCGTCTCGCGCAATGCCACACCCATTAATCCCGCCACCAATAATAAAAATGTCGAATTCTGCCGACATAAAGACGTCCTCTCCCGCTTTCGCAGAGTCGAAAATTGAAATCGTTCGAAAGCATGTGAAGAAAATATGAAATCATTATGAATGTCAAATGAAATTCATTAGCAAAAAGAAGAAACAAAAACCCTGCAAACTTCCATTTGAAAATTTGCAGCTATCATTCTGACTTGCATATCGTATGATTCTTTATGTTGAATCAAGCTCTTCGGAAAAACGTCATACTGCTCGAAACAGCAGCCATGCGCTAAAGGAACCATAGGATAATGGAAGCAATTGAGGAAAAAAAAATGTTCAGCACCATTTTCGTTGGCGGAGCGATGCGAACAGGCACAAGCCTTCTGCAGCACACGTTATGCAGCACCCCGACGGCAAATGACATGATGTTCGAATGCCATCATTTGACCAGCCACATAAGAATATACGCAGAATGGCGAAACAAAAACGAAAGAGCCTTAACAGACTATTTCGCAGATTTTGAAGAATTAAGAGACTTTACTCAGGCTCAATTATCCAGCCTGCTCGAAATGATCCACAGACAACAGCATGCTCCACAGAACCTGGTCCTAAAGCATCCAGAACTGACACCATTATTTCCTGTTGTATCCGAACTCCTTCCTGAGGCGAAATTCGTTATTATTGTAAGAGATCCAAGAGATGCGATTGCATCCATGCTTGTCGTAGCTGAAAAACAAAGGCAGCTTGGCCGGTCCGGCAATATCGTAGATGCAAACCGCGACATGAGAAAACTAGTCCGAATTTTTTTGAGTTTTTACCGGTCAACCCAAGAACTGATCAACAAGACGCCAAACAAAGTGAAACTTGTCAAATACGAGGAACTCGTGGTCAATCCTCATAACTTGCTTTCCAGCATGGCGGCCTTCACAGGATTGGATTTTTCTGAATTTGATGAAAAGGCTGATTGGGTTTACACGCGGCCTCGCAACAGAAACAAATCCTTTGATACTGACATAAGAGGCAAATCAATCACAAATAATTCCATTGGAAATTACAAATCAGCTTTGTCCAGCAAGGAAATTGAACAAATTGGAAAATACGCATCGGGTTACATGAAAGCGTTCGGATATAACCTGACTTCGCTTGACTAATTCACCCACTCTTAATCTCGCTGATCATACTATCGACAGATATTCTTTTTCATTGTTTCGCGGTGAAAAATGTAGATCGATGAAGCAATGATGATACCTGCTCCGATCACAGTGTAGAAATCCGGGACTTCACCGAACAGCAAATAGCCAAGTATCGCGGCGTAGACCAACTTTGTGTATTCCATATTCCCAATGACACTCGCCTCCCCCAATCGAAGGGCTTTAACGCCCACCCATTGCCCAACAGTTGCAAGAACGCCCATGGCCAGAAGCAAGAACAACCCTTCTAAATCAGGCGTAACCCACAGCCAAAACAAAGGCACACCCGCTAGCACACCGACAAATATCGATTGATAGACCAATAATGTTGCTGTTGTTTCAGTTTGCGAAAGTTTGCGTACCGAAGTAACGGCAACGGCTGCGCCTAACGCACCTAAAATTGGGATGAATGCATTTAGGTCTATAAAACCTTCTGCGCCTGGCCTCATGACAATCACGACACCCAGAAATCCAACGACAACAGCCGCAATTCGGTGGAAGCCGACCGACTCGCCCAAAAACCATAGTGCCAACAAAGCAACGAAAAACACTTGCGCAAACGCCAGCGTTGTTGCCGCTGTCAAAGGGAGAACAGCGACGGCCCAAATTCCACAAGACAAGGCGATAAAGGCCCCGACTAAGCGCAAAGCATGTATGCCGGGACGCTGGGTTTTAAGGCTTTCAGGAAATGCCTTCACAGTGTCGGGGAGCGAAGACAAGAACACCACAATCTGACGGAAGAACAGAATTTGCAGAACGTGATATTCGCTCACCGCAATTTTTGCCATTGCGATAACAACCGAATACAAAGCCGCGGCAATGAGCGCCCAGAGAATGCCTTTCATGTTGTTTGACATATTTTGAATCCAGTTCTTGATTCCAAGTAGGTAACTTGGTACCATGGTACCTAGGATGCGTAAAGAGAAATTGGTGAAGGGACCGTCATGACGACAAACCACAAGAAGATTGAAAGGGTTCAGACCGGTGTGCGCATCGAAAAGCGGGTTCTCAAAGTCCTCAAAGCAGTCGCAGCCCGCAATGAAATTGGATTGGGTGATCTTATCGAAGGAATCGCATTGCACAGCTTTGAAGGCAAACCGCCCTTTGGTGCAGAGACTCTGGAATTCATAGGACAAATGAAAACAGCATATGGTCTTGATTTAAGCGCTGCAGACAGCCACGGGCTGGTTGAAGAGGACTAGATCATGGATTTGGACTGGAATATTGTCGTCTTCATTGGCGCATTGAGTGTTGCGGCCTTCTCACCCGGTCCCGGCCTAGCTGCTCTTGTCGCGACGGTTTTGGCAAATGGCGCACGGAAAGCCGTATGGTTTTGCGTTGGAATTATCTTGGGGGATTTGACTTGGCTCGCGTTTTCTCTCAGCGGGCTGGCGTTAATTGCACAGCAAATCCCTGTCGTCTTTATTATAATCAAATGGGCTGGCGTTCTTTATCTGCTCTACCTCGCCATCAAGATATGGCGGTCACCAGCAGAGACAACTCAAATACAGGCACGCTCTAAAGAAAAAGGCGCTGTTGCAAAGGCACTTGCAGGGTTTTCCATCACTATGGGCAATCCTAAGGCCATGCTGTTTTATATCGCTCTTCTACCCAGCATCGTCAGTCCCGAAAGCCTGTCCCTAACAATGGCTTCTGCACTTGCTATTGCCGTCATTTGTGTTTTGGCAATTGTTCTAACTGTCTATGCTGTGGTTGCTGAAAAGGCACGAAACATGATGTCGAGCAGTCAGTCTGTTCAAACATTCAATCGGATCACCGCTTCAGCCCTTGGTGGCGCTGCAACCTGGATCGCAACACGCTAAAACGCAGAAATCAAAAAACAGTGATATTTTTAAGACCATAAACGAATTGAAACACATTCATTTTTGAAGTGAATTCTCAGCAGCAAAGGGCAAGTACAATTGTACGGTTGTTCCAACATCAAGTTCCGATGAGATCGACAAATGCCCTTTAGACTGTCTTGCAAATCCGTACACCATACTCAAGCCAAGTCCGGTTCCTTTTCCGATTTCCTTTGTCGTGTAGAAAGGTTCAATGACATGTTCCAATTCTTTTTCTGCAATGCCGCATCCTGTATCACTGACAGCGAGGACAACGTATTTTCCCGGCTTCACATCAGATTGAGACACGGCGTAGTCCTCGTCCAACTCCACATTTTGAACGGATATAGAAAGCGTTCCGCCATTTGGCATTGCATCTCGCGCATTAATACAGAGGTTTAACAATGCATTTTCAACCTTGCCTGGATCTGCAACACAGGACCAAAGAGCCTCTTCAAATTCTGTTTCAATAGAAACCGCCTCCCCTAACGTTCGTTGAAGCATATGAACCATCTCCTTCACTTGAAGGTCAAGCCGCATTGCTTTTGGGGACAAATCCTGTTTTCTCGAAAACGCCAACATACTCTGGGTTAATTCCGCACCGCGCCGCGCTGCTTTCAAGACCGGAGCCAATTGGGAGGACTTCACAGGATCGCCGTCATCCAAAGCCTCCGAAATAAGTTCAACATTCCCTTGGATAACAGCCAGCAGGTTATTAAAATCATGCGCAACGCCGCCGGTAAGCTGGCCCACAGCCTCCATCTTCTGTGATTGCTGCAGCTTGTCTTCAAGTTCCAGCTGCTTTGTGATGTCTGAAGTTGACCCGCGATACCCCATAAACTGACCGTCATTGTCAAAATAAGGTTGACCGCTCATCCTCAGCCATACTTTTTTATCACTATCTTTATTTATACGATAGAGAACAACATCTCTAAAGCTCTGCCTCTTCGCCAATTTCTCCAGTAAGGATTTCTGGGCTTCCTGTTCCTCACCAGTCAGCCCATATATTTCCTGTTGAGTTTTCCCAATATATTCATTTTCAGATCGTCCTGTACTCTCAGAGACAACAGAAGAAATGTAGGTAAAACGAATATCCTTATCTAATTCCCAAAACCAATCAGTACTGGCTTGAGTAAAATTGGCAAATCTATCCAGACTGACTTCCAGCGCCAGTTCTGCATCTTTTTTCTCAGTAATATCGATCGTCATAACAAAATGCTGTTTTTTACCGCTCTCGTCATCAAAGCTGATGTCATGAACAAAAAGCTCCACCCAGCGAAGGCTGCCATCTGGGCGAATAAACCTTTTCTCCATTTCATAGCCCGGAATGAGTCCAGAATTCAATTTTCGCATATTCTCAATATCTTGCGGCAAATCATCTGGATGAGTGATATCACGCCAATCAACAGTGTTGATTTCGTTTTCTTCAATACCAACAATTTCAAGATACTTCTGATTGGTGGCCAACGCCTTGTTTGTTGAGCTATCAATCAAGGCCATCCCGATCAGTGCGTTTTCAAACAGTACCTGAAACCGCTTTTCACTGATTTTTATGGCGCGTTCAATCCGTTTTCTTTCCGTTATGTCTCTTGATGAGATAAACAGACATTCAACGCCACCAACAAAAATGACCTCCATATTCATAAGAACATTGAAAAACTCACCATCGCGACTTCGGATTTCACCCTCAATATTTTGAATACTTGGAGTTTCTCTTATCCGTTCAACCAGTTCGCTGCGAGATTTTTGACTACCCCAGATATTGAGCTCAACCGCAGTTTTTCCAATAGCTTCTTCTTTTGAGAAACCGACATGCTGGCACCAGGCAGCGTTCACATCCATAAACTTGCCGGTTTCCAATACGGTAATTGAACAGGCAATACTATTTGCCTCAAAAGCCACATGAAATAAATCGTTCGCCTGCAAAAGTGTTTCTTCGGATTTCTTTCTTTCCGTAATGTCTCTTTGTATGCTGATCCAGCCACCGGAAGGCGTCAGCCGATCATTAACACTGATCCAGCGCCCATCACCAATTTCAAACTCAAAGGGCTTGCTCTTGTTTTTGTGGTGATCTTCCCGTTGCTCAATATAGACAGAAATATCAGATTGCCCGCAATTAATCGGGGTAAGTCCATTATCCATGTCAATTTGGACAAGATCATGGAAATGAGTGCCTGGCTTCGCCTGATCTTTCGTATAACCATATAATTTGCGAAAATTTCGATTACAGGCGATCAAGTGTCCATCATTGTCATAAATTACGATAGATTCTGATGCATTTTCCAATGCATCCATTACGACGCTATTCACATTCGACACGGTTAACATCAGGCTGATGGTCCAAACTAAAAATATACTTTGGACAATTTAGCAGACAAAGCTTTATCAAAGCTAAACCCGCCTGAATATCTTTCCCTGGAACCTATTCGCGTATCGGAGAAGTATTTAAGTGGCTACGAAGTCGCTATCCCTTATGGAGCGCTACTTTTCATAGATCCCATGAGCAATAAAATGCACACATCTGTCTGTAAAGGTATCAAGTGAGTATTTCTCATCGTCATACCATTCAATAGTCCAGTTTAAAGCGCCCAGAATAAATTGTCTTAAAGGCGTTATTTCCGTGTCCTTCCTAAGATAACCCGAATTCTTGGCTTCGGTCAGTAGTTGATCCCACAAATCTGCATATTCATGACGGACCTTCTGATGTCGGGCCCGAATTTCTTCGGGTAATTGACTATAAAGACGCAAATTGGCTGAAATAAAATCCCCTTGGGAGAGAAGCATTTTCAAATGGGCATGAACGGATGCGTTAATTTTTTCCCGGTAGTTCGCGTCGTCCTCGCACGCCTCTATCGCCTCCTTCACCGCGCCGTAAACCGCTCGGATGCCAGTATCCAGCACTTCATCCATAATCGCATCCTTGGAATCAAAGTGGTAATAGATGCTCCCGGCTTTCATTCCGGCTTCGTCCGCCACATCTCGCAATGTTGTCGCAGTATAACCCCGTTCTTTAAAAAGTTTTGCCGCAGCATTGAGTATGGCCTGACGGGTTCTGTCAGATTTTTTGGGGATATCACTCACTTCTGAGATATCTGCGATATTTGACATTTTTTATTTTCACCTGGCTCCAGTTTTAAGAGCTGCTTCCCGTTGAGACACATTTTCATGTTCCATGCACTAATTGACCCTTTATCACAACACCGCCTCTGCTGTCACAGAAGAATAGGCTGCACTTGAAATCATAAGGGTATTCAATTCTCTTGAAATTACACTTTTTCACTTTATTCCAACATATGTTAGATAAAAACCAGAAGCATCTCCGTTAAACGAAAGTAGTGTGAATGCCCAAAGCAGCTTTTAATAAGACTGTCAGTGCACTTTGTGCACCGCCAATCCCTGTGGTTCAACAATGGGTTCAATCCTACGACGGCGGCTTTGGTCCGGTTATGGATTTATCTCAAGCCGTTCCGGGTTATCCGCCTCACCCCGATATGCTGAAATGGCTTGGAGAAGCGGCGAGCGACCCCGCCAACGCACGGTATGGTAAAATCGAAGGGGAAAAGAACCTACGAGCTGTATATGCCGAGCATACGAGCGATCTTTATAAGGCCTCTATTGAGGCGAAGAATGTTCATATCACATCCGGATGTAATCAGGCTTTTATCTCAACCATCATGGCAATTGCCGGAACCGGCGATACGATTCTGATGAGTAATCCATACTATTTCAATCATGAAACCACCCTTTCGATGTTGGGTATAAAAACCGAAATTGTGGACACAAACCCTGATGGCGGATTTTGTCCCATTGTGTCCAAATTCGCCAAATCGATCGATAAAAGCGTTAAAGCGATCATTCTTGTCACCCCAAACAACCCTACCGGGACGGTCTATTCTGAAAGCCTTCTGAGGGAGATTTTTGACCTCTGCCAGGCCAATGGAATATGGCTTATTCTTGATGAAACCTATCGTGATTTTCTACCCGTCGAGACCCCACAACCTCATTCCTTGTTTTCGATAAAAAACTGGGAGGAAAATCTTGTTCAACTTTACAGTTTTTCCAAATCCTTCTGCATTCCCGGCCATCGCCTCGGTGCAATATTGGGCGGAGAAAAACTTGTCAGTGAAGTTGTTAAAGTGATGGATAATTTGCAAATCTGCGCGCCACGTCCGCCTCAAGCTGCCGTTGCGAAAGCTCTGCCAAAACTTGGCAGTTGGCGTGAAGAGAACCGCCGTGAAATTGCCGCCCGCTCGAAAACACTGAAAGCGGTTATGAGCGATTTACCTGACTGGGAAATTTCTGCGATTGGCGCTTACTTTTCCTATATAAAACATCCATTTAATGACATTTCATCCGTTGATGTTGCGAAATCTCTTGCAACAAAACGTGGCGTTATATGCATTCCCGGTGAATTTTTTGGAAAAAATCAGGAGCAATATTTACGGTTTGCCTTCGCCAACGCGGATCAAGCGGCACTTGGAAATCTAAAAATGAAACTTGATGGTTTCACACCTTAGGAACCTCTTACGCCTCAATTTTTTCAACGCCTTCAAATGTCAGAACAGCATCATCACCCAGCGTGATTGTACCCGCGGCATCATCAGACAAGAACACCTCTCCATCAGCCGTGGATTCAACACTGCCACTGGTCAAGCTGAGCCAATCTCCCACGTCACCAGAAGGTATCCCGTCAGAAAGCACGATTGTATCTGCCCAGCCTCCTCCGTCACCACCAACAAAGGTGTCATTGCCATCAGTACTGGCAAAATGAAAGATGTCATGCCCTGCATCACCGGTCGCGTAGTCATCACCAGCGCTGCCAAAGAAAACATCGTTACCGCCGGTTCCTTCAATGGTGGCGCCGTTCAGTGCAACGGCATCCACATCAGTAGGGTCCGGGCTAACTTCAATCACAGTGATCAGGTTGTCTGAGGTTTCACCGCTGGTATCTGTTGCAACAACCGAGACATTTCTATAGCCGGAGATATCATCCGCACCGCTATCGTTGGAGAAATTCAGATTTTGAACAATTCCTTCATAATTCCCAATTGTTCCGGTTCCGGAAAGGGTCGCAGTTATCGTCGATCCATCATCAACGATTGAGACAGAAATACCTGTGGACGATCCATCGGGCAGGAAGACCTCATTTCCAACAACATCATACGCCCCTCCGACGCTCAGGGTATCGCCGATCTGAATATCATCAAGGGTAACAACTAGTCCAGATAACTCGCCACTATCGCTGTCAGAAATCTGAAATGCTGATTGGCCATTTTCATCTTCTGCAAACAATGGATTGGGCGTATCGATCAAGTCACGGGCGTCTAATTCAACGCTAAACATGCCATCATTGAAATCATTATCGCCGCCACCAAGAACATCTTCAAAACCGAAGTTCAGAATGCCATTATCCTGATCCACTCCGGCAACAAAATGCTCACGATCATCGACGTTACTTTCAGGATTAAATTCAGATTGGTTCAATGAATGGAAGACACTACCCGACTGGGTGTGAATAGTGCCGTCCTGTTCAACAAAAATCAGCGTCGGTGAACCGCTATCCACGTTTACATTATACAGATTATCACCGGGGGTATCGGTAGCCGGATCGAAATCAGGACTGACAAACATCCACGAGCCGGTTTCAGAGATTGTATTCCCGTCACCGCTTACGCTTTCTGATGGTAGTTTGCTGTACCCATTGCTAATGGTGAAAAAGCCAAGCGATGATCCCGCTTCAATACCTTCATAGGTCGCTGTTGAAACACCCGCTTCCAGCTTACCGTTTGACGCATCGCCCCAAAGTAACTGAACCGATGTTATATTACCTTCATCATCAATCTGATACGCGCCGATCGAATTTTTGTATCCCGCTATTTCACCCTGAAATGTCACTGTTGCATCAGACTGGTGGTTCACTACCAGAGTTTCCGCATCAGAAATCATATCAGCGAACACTTCCGAGCCAACCCGGCCTTCGAGGTTACCACCGCTATTCAGCTCAGGAAAAGCATCCATATGGCTCAGATCAGCTGTTTCTCCAACCTCTTCATGCTCAATCGTGTTACCCCGACCCGAAAGGGACGGCGCCTCAAGATCTCCAACATTCAGAGTGAAGGTTTCTTGCGTGACATTGGTGCCGTCGCTGACATCAACGGTCACCGAGTAATTCTCTGTCGTTTCGTAATCGAGTGCGCCTGCAACTTTAATCTCACCGGTATCTGCATCGATGGTGAACATACCGCCCGCATCATCACTCAAGGAGTATGAGAGAGAGCCGGCTTCCGGATCAACGGCGGAGACGGTGCCGACCACATCGCCAACGGCTGCATCTTCATCAATCGCGTTATCATCGAGGCTCACGCTATGCGCCGCTTCATCCACATCACCGACATTCAGGGTGAAAGTTTCTTGCGTCACATTGGTGCCGTCACTCACATCAACAGTGACTGAGTAACTGTCGGTGGTTTCGTGATCAAGTGCGCCCGCAACCTTGATCTCACCGGTATCAGCGTCAATCGTGAACATGCCGCCCGCGTCATCGCTCAATGAATAGCTTAAGGAGCCAGACTCTGGATCAACGGCAGAGACTGTGCCGACCACATCTCCAACCGAGGCGTCTTCATTAATCGCGTTATCATCGAGACTTACAGAATGAGCTGCTTCATCCACATCACCAACGTTCAGCGT